>Ga0224511_10001853_pt1 | contig 13467 bp, 5 predicted proteins | sample SF_May12_sed_USG_2_FD_169988 | JGI IMG/M metagenome (GOLD analysis project Ga0224511, IMG submission 169988) | Sediment microbial communities from San Francisco Bay, California, United States - SF_May12_sed_USGS_8_1 | ecosystem: Environmental > Aquatic > Marine > Sediment | place: USA...
TTTCAGTTAGAAATATCTCGCTTAATGTGCATTTGTTGGCTTAAGTTTTTTTAATCGATACACTTACTTTTGTGTTTCCTACATAATTGTAATTAGTGAAAGAATCAGACAGCTTCCCTTTAAATCAAAAGTTATCACTGATAAGACGGATGTCGCACGGAAGAATGACATTATACCTTAAAATTGTTTGGCACAATTAGAGGTCAACATTTGTCAAAATTATGTTTGTCCTGAAAACACCCAGCATCTTCATTCTACCGACTCAACAATGCTGCCCTTCTGGCAATATGTTTCTAATTTATCGTATACCTTTCCTTTCACCCATATTGGTAACATTTGATCGTTAGTACGACTCAAAGATGCTAAGACTGTATCTTTATAACTTTATAATTGGTCACACATTTTGCAGTATGTTAAATATATGACATTGACTAACATTGCAAAAGGATTTGCAATATTTCAGGTAAATAATGTATTTTTTAACAAAATAAAATCACAACAACAACAAAAAAGCTTACATAAACAATCTATGCCAGAGGCGGGAATCGAACCCGGGACATCTAGCACGGTAGTCTGGAGCCTCGCCACTCGGTCACCGTGTCAACTGAACGTATCGATTGAAATCGAGCTATTTAACTGTTTTAACGTAATGGGTCGAAACAAACAAAGCCAAATTTGCGGGTCACACTAAGCCATTTTTCTGATTATTTTAACATGCATGGATAACTATATTTGGAAGTTTCTCATATTTACGGGAGTAGGATTTACTGCGTCAGTATCGTAAGAAGTAAGATATAAACAATTCTGGTCAAAAGATACAGGCATAGCATCTCAACAGGACAAAATGTATGTTTGAATCGAAGTAGAAGTACATGTATGGAAGAATTTCTTTTTTAATTGTGACGTTTCTATTTGATTTCAATGGCATGAATTGCACAATCCTTGTACATAATCTCGTTACAGTAGTTTAAAAAATGCATTGAACTTTTTACAATGTGATAAATGTGTACATTTGTTTATAGCCACTTAGAAATTTCGAATTGAGCACTAACGTTTCATAACCTTCAGCCAAGCGGTTTCAGCTAAGAAGTCGTTAAAAGATTTTCTGTAATAAATCAATGTAAACTTGTGACCCTCAATTGAATTCATTATTATAATATTAAGCTGATCGGGACATACATTGGAAGACTAAGGTAGCTGACATCTAGATGATAATTTGATTTAAAAATGAAATCTCTCACACGAAATCATTTTGGTTTTTGACAGAAAGATGTTTGATATCTGCTCATTAACAATTTAACACGCCTTTTTCTAGTCACTTGAAAATACATGAGCAACCTGAAGGGTATCCATGTGTAAACATATCAAGTTGTGGCAAGCAGTTTAGAAAAATGTCGTTTGAAGCTGTTCCAGTATAATGCAAAGCAATCGTGTGACTTCTGAGTTAAGACCCCGTGACCTACTTATAGTAATGTCCGGAGCCGGAACCGGTATGGGCAATAATACCGTATGCAGTAAGCAGGCTAAAAACCAATTAATACACTGTACTCAGGAACGGGAAAGGTCCTCATATTTGTTCGCCTACAGGTCGTCCATCTTTACAAGGTAGACCTGTAACTTTAAACATTTATCGCAATAGTATTGCCAAAACATTTTTCTTAAATATTTTGTGGATAAATATAAACAGATCCTTTTTCATTGACTGTCTTTCATTTAATTTTGGAAGGGATCATTTTCGTTAAAATCATTCTATCATTTTATTTATTGCCAGGGTCTTTACAGTTTTATGAAGTTGTTTATTGATTAAACCGTGTACTCTTTTATTGGCAACATTATGTATCTAATAAAAATGTCAAGTAGATATTTCTGTTAAATTTGCAGGTGTTTGCAGACGATTTCATGAGAATATAATGAGCTCTTTAATAAGCTCTTGCAATTTGAAATCAAAATTAGTTTCTTCTGTGAATTTAAATGTAAACAGTTTCATTTTCAGAAGATAATCTAGACACAATAGTTAATAAAATAACTTCAGCCACTGTTCGTCGATTTTTTGTTTCTCAAACACACTGGCACTAATTCGGCTAAAATAGTTGTCTTATTCATGGGCCAATCATTTGTTGTTATGGGCATTCTTTATTTGCATAGCATGTTAGGTTCTATAGGATCGTGGCGTAAGGGGGCGTTGTTGGTTTAACATTTATCATTACCAATTATGAAAGCCTTAATAAATTCGAAGGTGCTATTTTCCCCATGCAAGCTATGCTTTCTTAGAAAACCCACGTTTACTCAAATTAATTTAACGTATTACAGCTGTTTTCTAGTGCTTGTGTGGCGTGTGGTGTGATAAATGTCGTCCTGTACTACATAATTATGTTGTTAATGTTTTCTGGCCATCTGGAACTGTAAATTATGTGTATTTTTTGTTTCGAAATAGAGTTCTTCTTATGCGCTAGGGGCGTCGGTTGTGTGGTATTTTTCATGAACACTTAACAGCTTTAATAAAGCCGAGGCTGTTATTTCCCCATGCAGGCTATACTACCTTGGGACTTCCCCTTCTCAGATTAATCTGGTTTCATGTTAGTTACAGGAAAATGTCTCGAGTTTATTGTACAAGTGATAAGTCGTTTACTTGCTCGCTTCATACAAATTGAATTCTATTTGCATTGCAACAGCTGGGAAAGTTTACTTTTAAAATTCTCATGGCATTTTGCACAGACCGACTGATTTTTAAGCAGCGACTGCAACAACTAAACATTTCCGTACATAATTTAATAAAGTGGATATATACCTCATATGCATTGTAAACGAAGTCCTTTCGGGGGTATTGTAAATAATCCCGCTGTCAAAATGCAAATCCGTCGTTTATATTATGCATTTTATTGAATAAACTCATCATGCAAATATAGTTGAGAACTTCATAACACGTTCAGATTCAGAGACGGGTTGTTTAACAATTAAGAAAATCATTGACCGTACCAAGGCGTTATCATAACATTTGTTGGAGGAACCATTTGTATATAAACATTTTATGTTAAATGTTCGTTATATCTTCTTCTGCGGGTTTCTCGTTGTGTTAAATGTGTTTGTTTTTGTACGGACCATTCTGACTACTTTGTATATAATATATTTCTTTGAACATTTCTTCAATTTATTTTAGTCTATTTTTTTTATTTTCATGTGTTTAACACACTGTACAATAAGCTACATTGTATCCTCACTTTTTTAAGAAATCAACTTGATATTAATTTCGATAGACACTCATTACAAGCAAACTATTACTTTTTGTATAGAGATTGATGACATGGGGTTTATCAAATATATCTGATTGTATTTGATACTTAGTATGTAACTACTTAAATTTGCGTCTTCTTCCACATGATTCAATCCAGTAATCGGCTTGTCCGAATAACGTAGCTCCAACTTCAATCCAGTCATAACACCAGTCCACCTTTTTACATTGTAAACTAAAAGAACTGCTTATTCAAATACCGCAAGATATGTTATAAAACGTTCTTTGTCAAATTTATGTTTTGTTTTGTTTATCCTGATAATGTTATATCTATGGTGTTGTTGTCATTGATAGATTATTCTTTTTTTTTTAATGTATTATTATGAAAGCGCGAATCCTTTTATTAATATTTACAAACAATACAAATTAATGATACATATTGTGGAAATGCTGTTTCAATTTTACGTTTTTTGTTCTTCATTTTACTGCATTGCCTAAATATAATACGCCTGTTTCTTGTTAACCCATTCTACCTAGAAAATGATAGCAGCCAAACAGTGTTTTGGGATTTAAGATTTGTTCTCTAATTGCAAACCAAAAAGCGTATTTTCCCGGTAAAGAAAAAAATCTTTACTTGTATAGATTAACACAACTACGCCGTTTTGAATAAAGCACAGTGCGAATTAGGCCTAAAATAACACATGTGTTTCGGTAACCCGACCCAACCAAGAAATTGATAGCGACATACAGTGTTTTTGTTTTTGTTTTCATGCATTTTCCTTTTTGTCTAAAGCGGAGGTACCTGTTTTCATGGTACAAAAATAGAAATTATAAAAAATAAACCCCTAATGGTTTAAGCGTTTACAAAACACAATTGTTTTTGTTTGTTTCTACCTTAACATACGCACACAATGCATTTAACATTTTTTAGACCTTAACGTAACGTACTCAAATAGTCAGTCTACCTATGACCGACATCTGCTCAAGAGAAAAGGGACAAACGCAGAAACCATTACATAACTTAATCATCACGCAAGTAAGCGGGTAACCAGGGATTCTAACTCTGACCAGCTTGGCCTGTTATTTACTGGTCTATTTTCATGATAGAAATTGACACCAACTGCTGCAGTATAAATTAATTATAGAAACATACCCAGTATAATTTTGCATACAAATTACTTCGAAATATTAAATGGAATTCATAGCTCATGTAATAAAATAGTAATTTGCTAATTATCTGTGAAAAGGCTGATTTGTGTTGATTTGGACCGCAAATACAATCTATCATTATTGACCTTGGCCTCGGTCACTTATGATTTGTTTTGTCCATGAACACAAAATATTTTACAGATTATCAGCAAAAAGTTGTATAATACTATATTCTTTTTAATTAAATGGAACCAGATATTGAATATTCTTGTTCACTTGTGTCCCTTCATTCACATAGTAATCATCGAGTTAACTCATATCATTGAATGCCCCATGCTATTTGCATAAAACGTTTATTTATTCTGTACGCGAAATATGATAGGGATTTGGTCAGTAATTTAGTCAGGGAGGTGGAAAGAAACGAAAACATGGTATGGTAGCCTAACAAGCGGATGATATACTACTTTGCATCGATATTTACGGATAATGAACAGTTCATTAATTGGCAACCATGTTTATTTATAACAGTGCATGATAAATTTTTATTCAGTGGATTAAGGTTACGATTTTCAAGTGACAATACGACCTGGTACAAACGAAAGCTTACTGCCTGTTTGAGATAAACCTTATCACACGAATCAAAGAAAAGTATAGAAAGTGGCGATATAAGTTTTGTGGAACTGTGCATTGTTATTTTAGTATTGATAGTTTCAAATACATTGTCAAGAAGCGTTATTAATATTTTGATTTAGAAATTGAAATGAAACAAAATCAAGTTGTTTACCAAAGATGTAATCGAAGAACATTTGCATCCTAAGAATTTTTTTACATGAATTGTACACTTTATTTTTATGCCATTGCGTTTTAAGACTCTGATGGCTAGACCTATTCTGAATACGTGCAATTTCGTATAGATATAGTCTACTCTCCTGTCATTTCAGAATAGCCCTTAAAACTTATCACGCAAGTTGACATGGGATAAAATTGAAACACACGGATATTTAAGAGTCCAGGATAGATCGATTTTGTTGAAAGAAGTTTTTAGCAGTTAAAATAAGATTATTGTTAAACTTGTTTGCTTTATATGCAGTGCATGTGTTTTTTCTGTAAAACTGTACGGAAATATTGCTAACGCTCTTCTATTACTAAAGTAGTTATGACATTTATACCTCTTATGGCATCCATTCCCAATAATGTAAAATATATTCCACTCTGTGAAAACTTCTTTTGGATTAATGGTCTTAATTACTTGTGTTCGATTGCACATCTAGATATCTGAACTACATATGTTATGAATAATCCATTAAGTGTTTACTTTTAACAAGGGATGTATTTATCTCTGAGATTATTTGTTTCTTTAACTAGAAGCGCAACTAGTTGACTTACAAGAAGAAAAAGCTGATACCCAATGGAGTGAAATGCAATTGTTAAAAGTAATTAAGCTATCAGTTTTGAGACTACAACTAAAGTAAACTTAACAAAAATGAAGTTTTACACATGTACATATTACCGTAAACCTCAAGATGAAGAATATTCTCACGGAGAGATAATTGAAAGTATCAAATGTTGGGTATATTTCCTTAAAATTGTAGACTTTTCATTTTTCAGTGTGCATGAACATTGTGTGGACAAGCATAATATATATATTTATCCTTACACAAGTGTAATGTTTTAAAAGGATGGTGTGTGTTGCAAATATTCTAAGCGATTGTCATGTCGTTTGCATACTAAGTAGTACCAGAAATGAAAGGAAATATTACATTACATGTGCAGTTTCGGTGAAAAGATTATAACTTGTTAACATAGATTTGTCATGTTCAATGTTGTTGGTAGTGTAATGTAGGAAGGCAATATTTAACTGAAGTCATATGTCACTTGCCAACTCTGCAATTACGGAGAGCAGCTTTTTGTCTATTAGATAACCATTTTGAAAATTTCGATCAACAATCCCTAGCCAATATTATAAACATTTTAACACCGGTCGGTAAAGGCTTTTTGCGGTTATAATTTAATGCATCAAATATCTAAAAAAAACTTTAACATCGTATGTTGTATTCCCTTGTACATCCACACGCCTTTGGTTACAGTACGGAGTAATGCTTTTATAAACATATTATAAAAAGTCATCATGACACCACTAATCTGCATCCATTTCTGTGGGCAGTTAAAAGTTTTCAACTCCCACGTGTCACTCGATCTTTATAAATCGTAAACATTTGTGTTGCCTTTAATTTGCCACATTGCGTACATGACATTGATAAAAATGTCATTCTGTCACCAGATTATATGACCTGCTCTTTGTGGCACTTTATTTTCAAGACAAGTAATAATTTGAAGCCGTATACCGTAATGCATTAACTGGCTTTGAGGAATTTTAGTGGCGAATACTTAAAGCGTTGGTTAATGAAAGCAATACAACTGAAATGTACGGACAATCATGTCATTTATAAAATAGCTCTTTACAAGACAAACGATACATCGTTTATTTAATGTTGGCACATCCGGTAAAATATTATGGCATACTAGTTTCAAAGACCTATTTCTAGCAATCTGGTTTAGTAGAATTTACTGGTTTATCTTCGAATCATCTAAAACCTAATGTTTAACTCAAGGATGTTTTTACCTTTTTGTTTTGTTGGTTTCACAATATGTTATTTTTGAAATGCTGCCATTTTTGCAGTGCTTTTTCATTTAGTGTACGGTGTACCTAACATCCTGCAAAGTTTGTGACTTATAAGGCTTTCACGCACGATATCGAAAACGCATCTTTAATAAATTGTATACAAACCACCAGCATGTTTATTTACAAACCCTTATACGAGTTTTATAATATCTACAAACCGTGGTCAAAGCCTCGTGGGTGTACCAGGAAATGCATCATTGGTTGTTGAAGACAATAAGCCATTAAACATTCAAGCAATTAAATTAAAAAGACAAAATAACGCCGTTACAAACTGATTAAGATGGTATAACATTAGCTGCGGATAGAAGTTTTACATTTAATTTTTTAAAAATGGTTATCTAATAGACAAAAAGCTGCCTCCATTTAAATTAATGTTGGCGAGTTGGGCACACTAAGATAAAAATGATTGTATGTTGAAGGGGATAACATTATATGTGCTATGATATACGACACGTACATTTATAAAAATATCATTGCTCACACTTCTAAATACCAAACGACTCCAACATGGCAATAAACACACTCTAGGCTACTATACCTCATAACTATATCCAGCACCCTTTTAATGAAATAATACTTGCGCTACGGTTTACCTATTATGGCTGCGTGTCCAAGGCATTTTTTTTTGCACCCATCACAATAAACAATATACAAGACATAGGGAGCAAAACCTACATTTTGATAAAAGTCAATAATCGTCTTCTCACAAGTGTAGAGATTTAAATATTAAGACACTTCTAGCAATTATAATTCCAAGTTTACAAACAAAATACAATCATTGCACTTGGAAACTTCCAGTGATAAAGTAAAACATTGATCAAACTATAAAATAATGTTTCCTTATACAAGATCCATCTGAAGAATGTCACCAATTGCACGAAAATTACAAGTCTTATTCCTTTCTTATATCTTGCCAAGTTTGATACAATTTATTATAGACTGTTAAGTCTATATAGTCATCATCTCGTGTCAGCAATCCGCATCAAATGATATGAATTTGCATGAATTGTCTTGATGTTGTCCCTTAAAATGACATGGACAATTACGGAAGGTATTTTAAGACGTTGGTTATACAGTACGGATTCAGTCGACACATCTCTTATAAAAGTTAGATACGCAATTGTTAATAACAAAAATATTTTGTTTAAGTAAATGTTACTTTCAAAGGAGCAAAGGCTATCCTAAGATATCATCGTTACTAAACCAAATGCTTTTTGTTTAATGGTATTTTATATTTATTTAATACAATGTTATAAAAGCTTCTTGACAAGTTATTCGAAAATATAAATTTAACATATTAAATGTCGAAGTATTAAAATCCACTTAGTCAGACATTTTATTGTGTATAATTATTTGTTATATTAATTATTGTTATATTGCCCCCCCCCCTGAAATCTTGGAGTGTATGCTGTTTGCATTTGAAATCGCAATGCGCTGATGTCGTCAGTGGTGTGGCATCTTGCATTGCCGTTGACGAACAACTTTAGTTAAACAAATGCTGTTATTTTCTTCATACAAACTATGATTCCTTATGACTTTCCCTTTGTCTCTCAAATTAATTTTACCAAACCGTATTTTTCTTTCGTTCTAGCCTTTTCCTACAATATTGTTTGACCGACCACATGACTTCGGTCACCTATTTATTTAGCATGCACAATATATAAACTGTTGATGCAACCAGGCCATTCATTGTAATGGTATATTTCATATATTAACATGTCAACTACAGGACACAAGCGAATTATAATCAATATCTGTTTTCATTAAATTATCCTCGAATATATAATAAAGGTAACATTCATCATATTTAATGAACCATTCTATTTTTGTGCGGTTTATGCAGTTTGAACGCGCACGTGAGAGTTTGCTAATTGTGTGGTGGTTAGAAGTTTTACCCATGTAACTCTTAATATCACGTATCTACATGTATCTGTTAGAGGTATATGAATTCAAAGTTGATATATTGAATCTGAAACTCTTAATGTGAAGTCCACCGCTATATTTGCATAAACAGTTTTTTCATTAAATGCATGGTGTAATAAGAAGACACGTATATAAAAGCAGGGTTACACGACCCTAAGGACTTCGTGTAAAATGCTTAACAGGTCAACATCCATTTGATTCAATGTATTTACGGAAATGCATAGTTGTGTGTGTCGCGGCATAAAATTAGTCTGTTCAGAGCGTCTGGAGCCAAAACCTTTGCGATCATATTGGTTGTAACCACGAACACGGGATTGTATGAAGCACGCGAGGTAATAACTTAATGGTTTGTACAAAATAGTCATTCCAAACTATAATTTTCAAAAGGTATGTAATTTTATGATTTTTCAGTTTAAACACATCTCATTTAATGTAAGTTAAAAAGACTGGAATTTTGCACATATTTTCTGAGAAAACGCATTCACTGTTTGGTGTAGTTTTTCCTCCATCAAGTTGCTGAAACGGAAGGTAGCGTAACGTTCGCGTAGCGGACTAACATGATGTTGAAATCTCATACAATGTCTTTATTTCTGTAAACGGACTCAGTGATTGTTTTTAAAAAACCCATAATATAGTGTGCAATTCTAAGAACATGTATAGTATCAGTTTGTAGGACCGAAAATGTTATAATTTTCTGCCACCTCATTGGAAGAACCTATAAAAGACGTAAGATTTAAGGTTTAAAGAATGTAGCCCTATTATAATTAAACTGATGAAAGGGATATATATATATATAATCAAGAACCAGCATAAGAGCATGAAAGTCTTTTGTTTTTTCAGCATTGTTTGATTATGGCACTCCATACACATTGCTATTCGATTACAATCAAAATGGTAATTTTGAAGTTAAAGGACCGTGAGCGAACGAGATTAGTGATAGAGAAATTCGCACTTAAAGATGCCTCTGGACATCTGGAGGCAGAGTAGTCAACCCAACAAAATATAGACATGGTGAGAAGAAGAATACTTTAAACGTATTTTAACTAACACCACCACACCATTTATCAAAATCTAAGAAATAAACATTAACGGGATGCTTTAAAATTATTTATAAAACTAGAAACCTATTTTAATTGCCACATTTATAATATTTGAAATTACGATATGAAAAATAAACTCCTTTCGATATGTGTTGTTGCCTCATCTGGTTGACATTACGACAGAATTGCACTTTGAAAATAGCATTTCAATACTATTATCTAATTTGATAATGCATCTGTTTCTGTGGATGTTTTAAATTGCTAGAAATACTGTTAATGTTACACCTTTCTCTGCTCAGACTTTTTCACAGTTGAAATTAATGCATGAACACCACGCATGGTAATTTGTATCAGCACCTTGTGCCCCAGCTCAGTATTCAGGGGTGTGTTAGGTCGTCTGTTGTGCGCGAAACGCCTCATGTATAACAACCAAAATAACTTCATTTGTGTCGGGTCTGCTTTAGGTAAACTCGCCACAGTCGTTTTGATTTTTTTCGGTGTTTGTGAATACGGATTCGGCTTGTCCGGGCCTTGACTTTATAATGGATTGTCAGCTGTTTTAAAATTGATTGACACATATGTTAATCTTCATAAAGCTAAGCGTCTCGCGCAAAGCTCATTTTAATGCCTCAAAGTGTGGTCAAGCTTACAGATAAAAGTTGAAATTGGCGAAGAAAATGTTTGTCCAGATTTACCGCGCTGTGAATGGGTGTATTAAAAATAACTTGGTTCAAATGTTCACACATTGTCGAACGAACAAAACATATATACCTTTAAAGATGTGAGCAGACTTAGTTTTCAAAGGTCAAAACTGGTCAAAGTTATGTTCGTCTGGGTTTTAATTCACGTTGAACAGCTTCAATAAAGCCGAGTCTGTTATTTCCTCCATGCAGGCTACATCTTCTGGGAACTTTCTTTTTCACAGATTAATTTTGTTTCATTTTAGTTGCAGGAAAATGTTTAGAGTTTCTTGTAAAAAACAAGTCGTTAAGCCACTTGATTCACACACATTGAATCCTCCGTTTTATTGTTACAGCTGTGAAAGTTCACTTTTCAAGTTCTCATGGCATTTTGAACATACTGATTTTTAAGCACTGACTGAAACAACCAGACATTTCCGTACATAATTGAATGAAGTGGATATATACCTCATATGCATTGTAAACGATGTCCTTGTGGGTATTGTATGTAATCCCGCTTTCAATATGCAAATCCGCCGTTTATATTATGCGTTTAATTGAATAAACTTATTATGCAAATTTAGCTGCGAACTTTATAAGATGTTCAGATTCAATAAGCCAACCGGCAATCCGTATAATTTACTTTAACCGCATAACCATGCCGCCAAGTGGGCCTTTAAGAGCTTGTGATCATTTTATCATTATATACAGGCACATATTGGTGAAGTTGTTTCTATGGTAATTTATTGTCCATTTTTCCATACGTCTAGATCGATACCGCTGCAACTAAGAATAAGAAACGGAAAGTAAGTGATGGGTGGGTAACAATGAAAAAAATCATTGACCGTACCAAGGCGGTAACTCTAAATTTGTCGGAAAAACATTTTTTAATAAAAAACCCAATTAAAACATTTTATGTTAATTTTTGTTTTAGCATTGTTTATTTACGTTTCGACCCGTCACGTTGAAACAGTTAATATCTTAACATTAATCGATAGTTTCATTGGTCTCGAAGGTCTAAAATTAACGCGGTGCGATAATTCGATTCCCTGGCTATGACACGGATGTTTAGGTTACTTTTTCGGCGTAGCTGTCTTAGCTCGCTTTTGACCTACATTTCTGTATAATGACGTTTTGTATTAAGACTTTGTCGGCTAGACCTATTCTATAAACCTATAAGTTGGTGTAAGATATAGTCTATTTCCACAATTGTCCTTGTCATTTCAAAAGGCCTATACACACTTATGACACACGTTCATGTCATTTGATACGAATTGATGACATGGGATGAAATCGAATTACATTTACGTTTTAGACCTTTTTGCTTTATATGAAGTTCATGTGTAATTTGTGTCAATATGTACGGAATTATTGCTAAACGCTTAAAATCTATATTACTGAAGTAGTTCAGACCGTCATAGCTCTCGCGTGGCTTGAGTTTATTGGAGTTTTGACGTACATGTAAGACATTTTACAAACTCGATCACATTACAAACCAACACCATCACGTGTGGAAACGTCCTTTGAATTAATGATCGTATGTACTTTTGTTTGATTTCACATGTTGATCTTTGATCTATTAATGTTTTGAACAAGCCATTATGTGTTTTTGCAAGGGATTTACTTATCTTTGCGATTATTCGTTTTTAAACCTAGAATCGCAACTGGTTGACTAATAAAATGACAAAAATACACAATGGAGTGGAATGCAATTGTTAAACGTAATTGTGTATCATTCGCAGCCTGCGAATTAGTCTACAAGCCGAGGTCCGTAAAAACTAAATCAAAAATTAAAAATTAGTGCAAGGCAACGCATTTTTAAAATGTTTTGTATGAATTATGACTACAATAGTTCGGGCTATTTAAATTTCAGTCGGGCTATAGACAAATCCATTTGAATAGCCCAAATGGCTATAGTCGAAATATAATTAGCGTGCAGACTGATCATTCGGATTTAAATTAAAGAGATGTTCAAACAGAGAATGTTGTAAACAATGCAGATATGTCAAGTTTAAGGGCATCATGACAAAATGGCCCGTACAAAAACTTACACACAGAACGACACAAAAACACGTACAACATCATGACGCAACAGACATTTAGAAAAACAATATTTTTGTGTTTTTCGGATTGTTCTTCTTTTCTTTTCTTCTTTATTTATAATTTCTTAAATGAATTCTCCAAGAAATGTTGAGTTACCGCCTTGGTACGGTCAATGACTTTCATTGGGAGTTTAAACCAGTTTTCCGCTATAGCAAACCTCACACTTATTCAACATTTATTGGAGAAGAAAAAGAAAATCAACTTTGTATTAACACTCTGTACCTAGTCCACAGAGAGCATGAGCACAAAGATAAGAAAAGGAAAAAGAAACGGACATTTAAAAAAATACAAAGGAAAGAGAAATTTAGGGAAAATGTTTTCAGTATATAATTTGATAATTAACTTATCCATAATTTAAATTTATAGGAATTAGTTCTCCAAGAAATATTGAGCTCCCGCCTTGGTACGGTCAATGCCTTGCATTGGGGGCTATTATTGAAGTAAACCTAGTGTTGTCACAAATATATAGCTTACGACATCAAACATGGAAATAATAAAACACTATTTTTTAAGCTTTTCAGTATATTTTGATTATTAAGACATAAGATATAATTTTGTAGAACTTATCTAACAAAGCAATACGGTGTATGGCCTTTATAATTCATAAATACACTAATTACTGTTAATAACATGTTCAAACTTACGTGCAAGCAATGCCTA
>Ga0224511_10001854_pt1 | contig 13467 bp, 2 predicted proteins | sample SF_May12_sed_USG_2_FD_169988 | JGI IMG/M metagenome (GOLD analysis project Ga0224511, IMG submission 169988) | Sediment microbial communities from San Francisco Bay, California, United States - SF_May12_sed_USGS_8_1 | ecosystem: Environmental > Aquatic > Marine > Sediment | place: USA...
CTGCAAGTTCTGATCCTACAAGTGAAGCTATTGACGGTGCTGTTGGTACAACTAATCTTCCCGTCAGAAGTCAGGACAACCTGTACGAAGAGTACGAGAAGTTTGTTGCCACGTCTAAATCTAAAGAAACACAATCTAACGGAGGGGGAGCAAAACCAAAGATTCGTAAATCCAAAGTAGCAGTGATCGACAGTAAAGATACAAAAGAAACGACTCAGGAATCATTCCATCGCGAAGAGCATATGTCGCCGGTTTGTAGAACGCCTATTGTCCGTGAAAATTCAGACAGTGGCGAAAACGATGCAGAAGATTTCAGGTCATATTTGAAGCAACTGAGAGGTAATAGTTGCGAAGAAAACGTTGATCTTGACCATGCAGATGTTGATATACATATACCAACTCCATCAACCAGTGAAGCTGTAGATATTATATCTGATGAGAGTCTCATAGACTTGACAGACCTAACATTCAGCTCTGGATCGCCAAGTGAAAACAATGGCGCTCATTCACTCGATGTCGTCACTATTTCAGACGATGAATATTGCGACGCCAATGACTTACCAATTGACATAGAACATGGTACAATATATGAGCCTGATGATGCATATGTCGACAGCGTTATAGTTGGGTTTAATTTTGAGGCCATTTCAACGTCAAACCGCCCTAGTGTTGTTACACTTGAGATTAGTTCAGACTCTAGTGATGAAGACGAGGAGAATGGAGATGGTAAAGATGATATTCAACTTAAACTTGACACCGACGATGACGACGTTGACGATAACAGTGGAAATTCCAATGGCGGAAGCGGCAATAGCAGTGGTGGTAGTAATGCTAGCAACGACCGCTATGACGATGCAAGCGGCGGTGATAGAGACAGCAGTGGCTCAAACGATGGAGATCAAGACGGTGGGGGTAGGAGTCCCAATGGTGACGGCCACATGGATGACCCTGGAGGTTCAGGGGGGAGTCAGTTTTCTCCAGGAATGCGGTCTCGCAGTAGTACATGCGATAATAACATCTTAGAAGATGGTTGTAATTTGCCTGTTGCTTCTGAATATGCTCATGACATGGAACTGTGTGAAGACTCTGATGGAAGTTTGCCAACCGCTGAGGATCAAGAGGTCTTTGAAATTTTGGATTACACAGAAAGCCTCAATAAGGTCGATTGTCGGTTTAAAACAATAAGTGCTCACATGTTTTCTGATTCAGACTGTAATTCCGAAGAAAGGTACACGCAGACAAGTCTTGGCACATCGGACATCGACCCCGAATTACTCCCCCAATTATTGACGCCACCCCCTGGTTTTGCGGACACTATGGGTGATGATCATTTTGTTTCAGAAGACACAAACCAACAAGGTGTTTGCTCTGAATTGAATTTAAATTCTTGGAATAGTGAAGATATGTTGAATTCACTTGTCTTCAATGGCCATTCGTCTGGGACTGAAAGTTTGACAAGTGCCCCCACAAGCTTTGGAAACATTGAAGTCATGTCAATGTCTGAATTCTCAAGCAATAGTTTGCGGTCAAGCCCAGATTATGAACAAGCTTTTGAAACTGCATTAGACGAGAATGAATGTGAAACTAATGAAATAGACTCTTTTGAAATATTAAATGACATAAATCAAGTTAATAGTCAAAAGCAAAAGGCTTTTGACGATATGGGAGATACTTACAAATTGGTAACAAAAGCCAAAAACACATTTAACATTTCTGAAATATCAACAGAAAGTTTGAAAATGTTCAATGCAAATGAGAAGGCAGATGAAATGAAAATAATACCAAATACAAAGAAAAATAAACCTCAACATCCGAAAAGCTTGAAATCGGTTTTCTTCCAAAATCAGAAAGCACGAACAATTGTTTACTTTGTGCCTTTCCTCAAGGAAATTGTATTACCTTCCATTAATTGGAAAAAGCTAAAGTCGCAGAAACTGGTTTGCCAGTTGCGAAGATTTATTTTGCGGGAAAAGCGGCGTGAAAGTGATGACTACACCCATGGCAACGAATACATGCATACTGACGACGAGGCTGGTATTTCAAAGGAATTGAAATCCACTCTTGAGGATTTGAAACGGAAATGTACGATGTGTGATACCGACGAACCAGTGGACGAAAATGAACTAGATTTTCCCGGAAGGATAAGAAACATCGGCGTGGGATTTTACATATTTGGAACTGGCGAAAAGCTGAACCTCCCCGTCGGCCCTCAACTAAAGAAAAGCACAGATGACAACAATATCTCGCATGGCCACAGCCGATACTTCAGAGGTAGGCGTTGTTAATGCGTTGCACGGCGGGACTCAAATATGCATTTTGTATTATTGCATGCATGGTTTGATGTGTTTAGCATTTTATGTCATGTTTGATGGTTGCATGGTGTCAAATTGCGACTTGAAATTAATTTCATTGATGTTTATCAAACTTTTCCGCATATAAGTTACTTTTTTGAGAAGAAAATGCTTATTGGTAATAACATATGTATTCATGAACATATTATTTTATGATACTAAACGTTTTAAAAGTATTCTTTGAATCTTTGTATGCCTATAATACCGACGCAATAATATATTCAAATTAATAAAAATGTTACAAATGATCGAGATCGAGCTAAATTAGGAGATGGTTTCCCAAGCGTGCACCCTCTCTGCAAGGGCAGTTTGTCCCATCGATCGTTTCCTACATGTTCTTACATCTAGTCAGCTTGGTCGATGTCCTCGTCTACAGAGAACTACGAACAAATATCGACCAGCTCGTACACGCTTGCTTGCAGTGTATCATCGCATCATATTTGTACAAAAAAACATAGTAATTTTACGGGTCATATCAAATAACAACTTTTGATGGCAAAAATGTATGAGTTTGGTGAGACAAGGATTTAGTTGGTGACCTCAGTTCCAAGATATTGGTGCTGTCAAGGGACTAACAAGTTACATGTTATTCCATACCACCGGCGAAGATTGATGTTTACATCACCAGAAGAACGTGATTATAAGATGCACATTTACATTAACTAGTATCTGATTAGTTCATCGTATGGAAAAACATTCCAACATTAAAGATGTGAATCAAGGTGACACAATGGTGCAGTCAGACGTGTGATTCACAGTCAAAACAGATGTTCTGTCGGTGTGTGGGTTCGCACAATGGATCATTTCAGATGATTAAGTGCATTGTCTTCGTTACATGTAGCTTCTACACAAACACCAGGTAGGGGTTGCATGCATGTCTAGTTGAGTCTGTTTGGTACATTCGCTTGTTTCATTTATTGTTGAATGGCATCGATTTCCTATAGTTAATGTTAATAAATCCGTCTAACGTCATAGGGATGCGTTTTACTTCAATTATTTGTTGCAAACATGTACAACAAATTAATATCTAAATCTGTCTAAATAATTTAACCACGTTTCTTCTTTGTGTTACATGGTGTTCGATTATCCATGGTCCAGTAGTGCACAAAACAAGCATTTGGTGGCTTTATAAATATTGTTTTTAATTAAAAGTTGCCAGTGAAACCTTTACAAGAGCGGCAAATAATAATTCATGTTAAATAAATGTTACATTAACTGGAGTCTACTGCTAAGTTTCTTTATATGTTTGAATTACTCCATAGATAAATTCATCGATTTATAAGCCATTAACTAGCATTTCACGAAGAAATATGTCATGTATATGTCATATAACCAGTTCGAGAGTTTCTATTAGATTATGTACATCAATACCAAAGGTTTCAGGCATCAGCTCACACGAAGAGCATTTCCATGTTCTCCGTACATTGTAAGACATTATCAAACCAAACGCTTGACGCTTTATTTGCCATCAATACGTCAACTTAAACGTCAATTTAACGTCTGTTGCACATCCTGAATTCGGAAATAATCAATTGTCCAATTGGATAATGGCATTATCACGTGTCTATCATTTTACAATCTCATTGGTCTGTTGTTGGCGCTCTCGCTTGGACGATCTTCAGGAAGGTTTTGCACTAGTTTATTGGAAGGCCTTTGCTGGAATTAGCTAGGATTTGCCGGCATTGTGTTTTTATTATGCATTCGTTTGGAAACATTGCTTCAAAGATGATTACTGTATATTATTTAAGCAACAAAACGATAATTCGCAAGTTGGTCAACATGCGGTAATTCCAGTATCTCCCAAGTAACTGTTGCAAATGGTTCTTTGCTGGGATGAGGATTACATATTCACAGTCATGGTTCAAATTGGTAAGCCTGTTATTTATTGTAGAAAAGGTTATATTTTTAGTACAAATGTATTTTTAGAGCATTCTTTTGTTAAGAGAACCATTTTTGTTTTAATGTTCATAATAAACGTACAAACAATAGACACTTTATTTTTTATCGGCCTTCAATGTCATCGCTCTTCCAAATATGTACCCATTTCTTTATACGTGTGTGTTAGTTTCTTTTTCCAATGTTACAACGTTGTAAGCAGTTACAATATTTGGTTTATGTCAAATGTATCTGCCTGTTTTTCAAAGCATGAACGCACCGAACCAAACCGCGTTGCTGGGCGAATTAGCAGGAGAGCATTCGGCACGTGAGACTGAATATCGCGTGTTCAATTCCGGACTGCTTCATACCAAAGACGTTATACTATAAAAACAATGGTTGCTTAGCGCGCAGAGTGCAATGGTACATCTGGCTTCCTTCTCCTCTCAAACCGGGTTCCAAATGGGATGTGTTCGGTTAAAAATATAGAAGAAACACATACGTAGTACACACTTTTGCAAAGCTTAATACAATACAGCGATATTTAGTGGTGAATATACACATTCAAGTGTTTGTTAGATAATAAAATATAATGGTTGAAAACGATCATAAAGTCAGGTTGATACACAAATGCAGTTACAAAATATGTTTATGTAATTGCATGTACGAAACATATCTAAATTACGTTTGATGTGATGATGAGTCCTCACGCGAGCGTTAAGTAAGATGATTACCGGTCTTGTGTTTCCCAAAGAAACAGGTGCAATAAACTGGGAATGCAAATTATGCACAGACTAGACAGGTCGATTGATTTAATACTTAAATAAGCCCTGCAAGGTAGATATACTCATATGTGCTGACGAGGCTGATTCGATATAAGTAATTCTTCAATTTCCCTCGATATAAACGCAAATCCATTTACTAGAATTGCTCGAGTCAGATGCACAAAGAAAGAATACCAATGAGATTATTGGTAGACAGGAAATAATTGAGTTTAAACCCTTTACTTATTTTGCTATTCTATTAAAAAGTTCTCGTGCCATGAGTCTTTGGCCACAATTTCTTGGACTCCCGTTTTTGGGGAGTATAATCTATGGGTTAACGATAATGGCATATTTGGGGATTCTTAATATCTTAAGATACTGGCAAATGCCAGGACGTTAATGGATCCATGACTGCAATGTTCCTTTATAGGATGTTACATTTCACACCTACCGATGGTAGGATTATTGATGTTTCCGGACGCGATATTAAGGCAGTGGCCGCACTCTTAGGTCTTTGAGACAGAACAGATGTTGTACGTACGGAACTTCGATGCCAGTGTGTCTATAGATGGAAAGGAAAATATCCAGAGAAATTCTGTAGTTAATTCCCGCGTCGACAACTTAACTTGAAGTGTTACCATTTTATTGTTTGTATAGACAGTCCAAATGTTTTCAGCTAAATTACTTATCTAAGAATGTCAGGACCAATTGTTAACTCGGTTGATTTAGTTTGCATAGTTTACTGGTATGGTCCACATGTCCATTGTGTCGTTGTTACTTGTCGGTTTATTTCTAAATTAAAAAAATAGACATATACAAGTCTCTCTGTGCAGAGCAATGTCCTACATTATTGAGATCGCACATTTTGTCTTACTGGTATTTCCTTATTTTTGTTGTCAGGCGTCTAAGAATTCATATGGAACCTTCGGGTTATTCACTGAAGACACTCGCCAGGAAAACATTTAGGACACGCAATGGCTTAAACGCGTTAAAAGAGAATTAAAAGAATCCAACAGGCAAATAAAGTATCCCGCGACTTATCTCTTGATACGTTTGCACAAGTGTTCTTGGCCATAGTCATCATGAAGATCTGTAGTTTGTATAATTTAACTAAACCCGTTTATTTGTGATGGTCGGAATTTTATTTTTATTTTTAATAATTTTAAAACATACAAAATAACTAGAATGTGTTTGCATATGTACATTTACGTCTTTTGCCGTCGAGTCTGGCGAAACGGGAGCGCGAGTGCTCCTTAATCAATGGCGACCAATCTTGGTGCAGCTTTGGCACGGACACGGAATGTTTTCCATCAAAATGTCTTGATTGCGTGAATTATTAAGAACCAAAATCAACACGCTGGTTGTTAAGAAATACGCTGACTTTGCAGAATAGCTATTGATATGGGCAACCGTATAATTTTGTTTGTGGAATCTAACAAACAATGCGTAATTAATGAACCTTGGCGCAAATAACTCTATGATTGCAACCTTTCAATTGGAACTGACACACAGCAAGCTTGAACTATAATCATGAAATATTCAAACGCACTAGGAGAATCGCCAATGTCTAAAGAAGTTTTGATCACGCTTTATGGGGTTGATCTGCCTGTTTTTGCTCCTTTGGTACTGTGCGATATTGAGTTCATCGTGTGCAGTAACCTGGATAGTATATATCCACGAGGAAACGATTAAGGGTCTAACATGCATCATTGTATTGATTACGCAGGAAAGCTCATTGTTTATTGATGCTACCATCACAACAGATACTTAGCTGTATTTACCCATACTTTATTTACTGCGTAAACACAAAATAAAACACTACAATTATGATCCCCAGAAAACAAAAGAAAAGATAAGGCAACACATTGTCTTGGTTCTGGAAAAGCATACTTCCGTTTCAAAACAGACTCGTAAAACGTGCAAATTGCCATATACAGCACCTGTTTAAAAGATTAAGTATTTTAAAAAGATCTAGGTCAAAGTGGTCAAACAAACGTACATAGGTGCCTACACTAAGTAAAAAAGCAGTCGTAAAACAAGTTGATGCCCAGACTAGTTATAATGTCATCACGGATTGTCCTGGAAGCAGTCCTGCGTTCCACGAATCCCCGGTGACGGCGCCAAGGGGACACTATGTGTGACAGTTCCAGCAAATGGCCTCATTCTTCTTCTTGTTCCCAGACGTTATTATAAAGCATCGCGTCTCCAGCGGGTCTCCGCGGCACTCCATTATGTTTTCACGCTTTTCAAACCGGCTTTTTAATTATGCAACGTTTTTATGACATACTTGTTGGGGGAATTCTATATACCGGTAATGTCTTTTTTACTATGCCGGTAATGTGTTTTTACTGAAGTTCTCGAACTGAAATTGTTGTTTGTACAGTAATTGAAGCAATTTATATAATGTAGGTTTTGCGTAATATCTGCGCTTCCAGACTTTTTCCAAGCCAGGGCTGTATAGGAATTGAGTTTCAGTCTAGACTTTCCTGTTGGATCATGTGTAATATGTTTCAACATTTTAACAACAGTTTAAACCGTTATTTCTTGTATATTGAACCAGCATTTTATTATTACCGACGTTGTCAGGCTTAAGGTATTTTAGCGAATTTCACAGCGTCTTACTAAATGTTTTGCATATGCGACAATACCTCGGTGAAACATGTTTTCGCGATTAAATGAATACCATATGTGCTTTTTTATGCAATGAAAACTTCACAAAATATCACACAGAATACGTTTAGTTGAAGAGTGCATTGCATTATCAAAACCACCAACGTTCCCTGTTGCAGGCGTCCCGGGCATCATCAGCCATGCGTATAAGATGTCCTCACGGGCGTCCCCGAAGCCGGTGCCCAATGACAGCCCGTCTCGGCGCATCCTGCACGCGTGCAACCGCCTCGCCACCCAACCCTCGCCCAGACAGGACCGGAAACATCATACTATGGTAGGCTCAAACAATATTTATACCAAAATGCGGTGCAGCAAACTAAAAATACTCGTATGGCCAATGACGCAAAATACTACGGTTTGATATGGGAACATAATCATGGTCGGTACCACCCGTATTTTTTCTAAAGGAATAAGTGTCTGGCTAGTACAGCAAAATTAATGCAACAAATCAGACATTTCAGACATCATATACTAAAGTAATTACAAACAGTCAGTCTTGCAAACTGAATACTATATTGTTTTCTGCAAACGCAACACCACGGAATCAAGTTGACGGTACAACTTCTTAATTATTATTATTATTATTATTATTATTATTATTATTATTATTATTATTATTATTATTATTATTATCGTCGTATCAAATAATATTTATTTTACTGAATTAAACTCTAAAAATGATATTGAAATTGTGTGTAGTGACAGAGATAGTTGTGCACGTATGATGTGCACGTATGATGTACATTCCCGCGATAGTGACACTGGGTCAGCTGTCCCCTGTGGCAAGTGAGTTGCTCCACACGACGACATACTTTCGTGTGCACTTTTATCAGTGACGTTTAGGGGCCACGTTTGCAATTAGTCCTTAATTACATTTTCATTTCATGTTAAACAAATAAGTATAATAAATATAATATATTAACATTTTCATTTAAATAATTGATATGCATTTAATGCGCATCCCTACTTATAATTAATAAATGATAATGTTTACTCCCTGTCATGTTTATAAGCCCGTTTACTGCAGTTTATTATCGGCCGGGAGTCGTGGCGTGCTCCTGTAATCCAGCTACTTGGAGGCCGGGTCTGAGGACGGTCTGCTGCCGGGAGCCCTCCCGTCAGAGTCGTCTGTGTCGATCGGGCGTCCGCACTAAGCTCGGCATCAATATGGTCCTCTCGGGGGAGCCCAGGAGGTCCAGGTTGTCTAAGGAGGAACGTATCGGCCCAGGGTGGTGACACAGCAGGCAAAAGTTCCCGTGTCGAGCAGTAGTGGGATCGCGCCCGTGAACAGGCGTCTGGCGGGAGCCCGGCCGTATGGTCGGACTCAATCCTTTTTTTTCTTTATTCGCAAATATGCATATCCATAACTAAAGAATATCAAAACGGCCTTAAAGATTTTTTCTTAAAATCATACGTTCATATTTTAATATTGACATTTTGGGCTAAGCTCGCTAACAAATAAATTACTATATTATAAAAATATTCGCTAACAAATAAATTGCTATATTATAATAATATTAGTATTTGGCGACTGTTTAATACAATATCTTTTTAAGGACATATTTAATCGGCACGGTTGTACATTATATCTTTGATTTTCCATACATGTACGAAAAATCTGCTCTGTCATGCATGTACTATAGACAGAAACATAAACATTGAAGGTACCAAACACACAAGCACGTGGTCAAATCTTATGTAACACAAACACAACACAATAGGGCACCCATATACGGACATGTAAGACATTTGTTATTGCTGTATTCCAGACCTTGTTATGTATGGCCAAATGATCAGATCTGTTATAGTTTGTCTTCATTATTCTACGTACGGTGCTTGACCAAAATAACATAGACGTGATTGGTTTAATCATTGTCATATGTTGTAGCAGAGGACGTTTATTGTATGGTTCAAAACATAATTATAATATGCTGCTGCAGAGATCGATTAATATACATTTGTTTATTGCATAAAATTATACATTATAAATCCTATGATAAGCTTCAGCAATTGGCCAGTGTCAAGCTCATAGGTGTTTATGACTTATCTTGATTTTCTCTAAAGATCGTAATACATATTTCAGAAAAGGAACAAAAGTCCATTTCCATTCCATTTACACTAAAATTGTAACTTAAGATGCCGCCAGCCGTGGAGACGCAGTCGCCGGAAGTGCAGTCCCCGGACACGGACCTCACAGAGATGCTTGTGGCCGCACGTAAGGCACAGAACGACGCGCGCTTTGACGACGCCGAGACCGCCTTCCTTAAACTCTACAATGAAATTCAGGTAGAATTAGGTTAAATATGCAATGGAAGATTGCGGTTTTATCTTACAAACTCTGCCGACGAAATTGCGGCTTTTAAAATCTATATTGTGTTCATTGTCACAAAATCAAGAAGTATATAATCAGAGTCCTCTGCTTACAAGTTTACACACCTCTAAGAAATACAAAATGTACCAAGTGCAGTTTTTTTCCTAGATCATCCTTCACTTGTAGCAAACAAAAGATATGTGCACAAACCTATAACACTCGGCTTTTCTTTGTATCCAGGAGAAGCCGGAAGACAATGGCCGCCTGCTGGTGGACACGCTGATAGGCCTCGCGGACATCAGCATCCGGCGCTCCCGGATGTGCCGCTCCAACCCGCTTGAGTGGCAGTGGTTGTGTCTGCACGCCATCGCCCTGCTCCAGTACACGTCCGAGTTCTGCGAGTCGGAGATGGACACGCAGACGGACAACCAGGCGTCGGAGTGGTATCGCGAGCAGAAAACGGCCGCGGAAATGAAGTGCCGCCCCCTTGAGGACGCTTTCACACGAGCTCTCTACAACTGTTTGAAACACGATGCCAACTTTTTCGACCCTTTCCAGTCATTTTCGTTGCCAAACACCCCTGTGCACCAGAGAAAGGGAAATCTGTTTCCGCTTAGTTCGCATCTGCCTCAGTATTTGCTTGCGCCAAATATGAGCTACCGAGTCACAGACAAGGGTCTTACAAAGCAAAGTTCCGATGACTCGGACGTTGCTGTGGATTGGCTCGCTAAATTCGAGTTTTACTGCAAAGATAGGCTTCAAACCAAAGACCACAAATGTGTGACTGAAAAAATCCTACGTTCCACGAAAAGCACCTCAAATGAAGACGAAACTGAAAGTGTCATGACGGATGCCTCTGACAACTCACAGGGCTCGTTAGACTGGGACAACAGCGACTTGCAGGGAATAGAAGAAGCGTCAGTTGACCTGTCGGAAAGGGAGTCGCCGGTCAATGACTACGCCCTGGAGCTGGAACTTGCAGCAAGTGACACGGAAAACGAAGGGTGGGACTTCTTTCTCCATCAACGTCGTAATTGTGACTTCCAGAGTGTGGTTCAAGTTGCGTCTAAGGACGAAAAGGAAAATGAACTTGATAAAGTGATTGGCAATTATTCGAAGGAAACTCTGGACACTTTTCAGCAGGAAAAGGTTGAGAAAAGGCACCGTGTTAAGCATGTTGAACCAAAAGACATTGTTTCCCCATTGCACGCGCACAGCATAAGTCTCTCACTCGCAAGGTCCTTCTGCCGACTGGCGGATAAACTGGTTCAAGAAGAAGAGTACAAGAAAGCTGAAACGGTGTATGAGAAAATCCTGGACATCATTGATGCAATTCAAGACGGTACTGCTGGAATGCTGAGGTTTAGTGCCAGGATTATGAAGAATCTCGGCACAGTGAAGTCGAAACAAGGAAAGTCGTCATCGGGTCTAGTATTGCTAAACAAGGCTCTGCATACGTACAAAGATCTGCAAGACGAAGAGGCAAACTTTGAAATCGCCGTCGCGCTAATTGAGCTTGGGAATGGTTACATAGTTGGCAAGAATCATGAAGATGAAGTGTTCAATGACGTTATAATCGCAATTTGTGACTTTTTCGAGAAAGACGCTTGTGATTCGCAATCAACGTCAAATTCAAGTTCCGTGCAATCTCATATTTCTCAGATGACGTCATCTCTGACCTCAAATTCTGAAGAGAGAAACGTAGAGGAAGCAGTAACGTGTTATACAGAGGCAATTTCCCTCTTGGACACTTACGAAGCTGACGAGAAACAGATCGATATGTTTGCCAAGGCAATTATGAGACTTGGCGATTGCCATTTTATGCAAAAGGATTATGACAAAGCTCTTGAGTGTTATGAAAAAGCACTCGGTATGTTTAGGTCGAACAATATTTTCGGTAAGGATTCTTTAATGGAGAATGCACACGTTTTATGCATGTTGGGTGTTTCAAGTTTCATGTTACACGTGTACCCACGTGCGGCGTCTGTGTTCGAAACAGCGTTACACATGGTCCGCTGCGCGTATGGATTCAAAAGAACATTTCTCAACGGAATGCTGCAGTCGCTTTCAGGTATCACGTATTACAAGATGAAGAACTACCACAAATGTGTGTCCATGTGTTACCAAGGCCACGAGACCTACTGTGAACTGTTTGGCGAAGGCATGTCACGCCTGGACAAGCAGAAGTTCTGGCTTGTCTGCCAAACACTGTACGTGATGGGTAACTCCTACAACATTCTCAACTTACAAGCCAAAGCTATGAAGTATCTCACAATCGCTCGGTCTCTGATGAAATCATCTAAGAGTCGCGAGCGACGACAGTTCATGCGTGTCCTGCAGATTTTAGGCGACTGCTACTTTGCACAGTACGACTACAAGACGGCGTTGTCGTTCTACAACGAGGCACTAGAGTATGGCGAGTGCGAAAGTCAGATTTCCTTCGATGAGGTGTTCGATCCCAACTGCGCCTCCGACGAAATGACCATACACAATCATCTCGTGAGCAAGTCGGCAGAGGCACACCTGTCCATGCAGCAGTACCAGAACGCCGTCCACTATCTGGAGCAGGCGCATGACATGCAGGAAGTGATGGGGGAGGACATCCGGGGCGACCTGATCCACACGCTGCACCAGCTCGGCCACATGCACTCCTCCGCCGGTGACGTCAACAAGGCCATCGAGTCGTACCGCGAGTGTCTGGAGGTGTTCCGCGAGATTCACAAGGGGGAACTGGGCCCCGAGATGTGCACAACGCTTGGTAACCTTGCAGCCATCTGCTACGTGAAAGCGTGTATTGCCGAGGACGAACGGGAAGACCGAGCCATGACTGAATCAGCAGACGCCTATTTCAAAGAGGCGCTGGCACTAGAGAACCACGCAGAAGTGTGTGTAAAGTACGGGAGCTTTCTTTTGAGCCACTGTCACTACCCGGAAGCGATTGAAAATCTAAAGAACGCCCTGGGTAACGACAGCAACACGATGGACATCGTTTACCGCGGGTTGGAGAAGGTGACGCTGCCGGAACTGCTGCAGGACGAGGTGGACACCCAGGAGGAGATTTGTCTGCCCTCCAACTGTCTGGCGCGCTACCTCCTAATCTTGGCGCACAGGGCGCAGGGCGAGACGCAGGAGGCGGAAGAGCAGCTCGTGGCGCTCATGGAGGACGTCTGGGATTACGACGTGCCACTCATGTACTCCCTGCTTGGCTACGCCATGATGGAGCTCGGACTCTTCGAGGAGGCGGCCGACAGCTTCCGGTGTGCGGCAGATACGGAAGAGGAATATCAGCTAGCGATTGAGAACTACTGCATCTGTCTGCTTATACTTGTAGTACGAACTCTGACAAACGGTTTTGAAAACATTCACAGCTATGTGATGCAGCGTTATAGGGCAATGGCTTTGCACTGAAGCCAAACTTATTAACATTTACGTCGCCGGACGGGTCTGTTCTTGGCAGGCTTTTCTTTTATTTAAAGATAAGCGCGTGCTTTGTTTC
>Ga0224511_10001855_pt1 | contig 13467 bp, 11 predicted proteins | sample SF_May12_sed_USG_2_FD_169988 | JGI IMG/M metagenome (GOLD analysis project Ga0224511, IMG submission 169988) | Sediment microbial communities from San Francisco Bay, California, United States - SF_May12_sed_USGS_8_1 | ecosystem: Environmental > Aquatic > Marine > Sediment | place: USA...
TCGTTCGAATCGCCCAAACCATTGGTCGGGTATATGACCACTCGCCCAACACTCGCTCAGGCAAGAATTCGGGTGATAAGTTGGCCGATACCGGGCAACTCGCTCATATCGTATAGATTCCTACTTTTAGCGACTGACACAAGAAAGGCTATATTGGTGACCTTGATAAAGTCGTGTATAGAACCCATGTTACCGTCTAGTCCACGGAGTGCTAGCCAGGGACATTCACATTACGCATGGTTGAAGCCGAAAGGCTCTATCGCCGCCATTTTGGTTAGGGTGTCGAAACCGAGGCTCAATGGCTTAGATATAAGAAGGCCCAAACTTCACCGCTGCGCTGTCTAGTGGCCAATCATATGCGCCGAATCCACTTTAACCATACATCATTGGATAGCCAAAGATCTACGCTGTCCAAAGCGATCGATAGCATTTACAATGTACTGAACTTGTAGGAGCCAACAGGTCAAGCTGTGAGGCAACAACTCCTGCCTTGTACCGGTGGACGTGAGGGATGCAGTACTGATGCACTGTAAACCACTTACTGTCTAGGGGGACACACAGGGTTAGATGAGGCTCAATCATTCTGTAGTTGACATTGAAAACTTAATGACACATATACATTTACAACTCTCAATTCAAAGGACACCTCGGTCACACTGTTTTGTGTCTTTTGAAGTGAATTTTCCTTTAAAATGAGTGGGGGTTAATTCAGGTTTCCAGTTGTCCATTGAGTTGAGAGCTCTCTTGAATTGGGTTCCTTAGAATTCAGAGTTTACTGTATTTGGTTTTGATAACCGAGTGACCAGCCTGCAGACAAGTGTGTGTAACTGTATATTGGATACCAGGCTAAACCACGGAGCTCCGCGGGCTAAACAATAGTAGTGTAGCATGAAAAGGAGCTCTGTGAGCTGCAAACTGTAGGGATTAAATATGTGTAAATATGATGAGCCTATTTAACCTGGACCTTTCTGAAGTTTGCTGTCCTGTAATTGATCATGCAGAGTCTGATATAAAAAAAAACTTTGACATCATCGACCAGGTCAACTGATGCCCGTGGTTCATGGAGCCCACCTCAATCTCACAGTTTGACTGGAGATAGAAGGATGAGTTCCACTTCTCAAGGGCATGCCAGTTGTAGGATGTCAGAAGCAACTGGCATAGATTCGGGTGGCACTTTAAGCCAGCTTTAGGTAACGCAACTTATAATAAAGATTCCGCGTGCCGGACTACCCCGAACAGCGCATCGGTTGACTTGGTCAGTCCACCTCGGTTGTTTGTGTCATATAACACAGAGTAGATACGATCCCAGGTGTATTAGTGATCAACTCCTGCACCGGGTTCACCAATGACCTGGTTGATGCACTCGTCACACTTAACACTGCCAGAAAGTGGTCTAACAATATACCCCGCTATATAGAATAAAATGTTATCGCTCATGATGCACTCAGACTCCGGATGTTTCCGAGGAATGTCCTCCATCTCCCTATCTATGCCACCTCTGCATCACTAATGGGGCCTTTCCTAAGGGGGCTCATGCAGAGTTCGTTTCACTATCAAGAGTGTTCCCACACTCCGAACTGGGGACAGATAGTTTGGCCAGTAGGCGGCGTAATGTGGCTTCGAGCTGGATGGCATGCGGGTTGTTATTTTGCGCACCCATTGACCCTACCTTCCCAAAGAAACTCTCTAGGTGGTCCTGTGATATACGAAATGTGAGCAAATATTCCAAGCCTGCCTTATCAGAGAGCAGCAGTTCCTTCACTGACAAGCCTACTTACTGCCTTGGATGTGCATATGAAGCCGAGCACAAACGCGCGTCGACTGGACAGATAGAGCGGTTCTCCACTAGCGGTCTTTAGGAATTGAAGATAGCTCGTGAGCGGCTGCTGCGGGTTGGTTCAATCCCGTTGGGTTCAATGTCAAAATCATTGATATCATTGGACAGATGAGATGTTAAGCTCTATAATGATACAAGTTACGTGGGGTTTCGAGGCATATTATTGGCTGCTGGCCTGGTGTGAAGCTGGAGGATTTTATATATCTAAGCCATTGAGTCTCGGTTTTGACGCTCTAAACAAAATAGTGGTGACAGAGCTTTACAGCTTCAACTGATATCGCATTGATGTCACTCCATCTTACTCCGTGGTCTTGTCCCTTGACTACGTATGGTTAACGAAGGTGGTATGGTTGGTATAGTCGACTATAGTGCAATGACATAAAAAATTTCTTCGTGATAAACTTTATGTCACTGACTAGTGCGATTTCAAAAAAAGATCTGGGCCTACCTGTCTCTATACCCATACTGGTTTTGCCGATATGACAGAAGTTGGAAATAAGGTGGAAGAGGCGTATCTTGACTACCACTACATCGCAGTATGAGTATCTGCTCCCGACCCAGTAGGTGGACACGGCATATGTGAACGGGCATACAAAAATCAAACTCAAACCCTCACCCTAGCCTTAAAAAGAAAAACTCAACTCAGTGGGGCTGGCTCACACTCACAGTCACACACTCACTGACGTGTCTGGCTCGTCGCTGATTGCCGATTTTGGCACCCGCGTCACCGACTCAGTCATGAATCACTCACAGCTTTCTTCGTGTCCTCCATGACACTGACAGAGCAATGGTCACTGTCAGTAGATCGAGGAGTGGTGCAGAAATTGGCCTACTCTGCTGGTCTTTGAGTTTTCATCAGTGTTACACTCACAGTCACTAGTTTGACTCCTCTCAGCGCTTCCAAACCCAGGCCAAGGTCAAGACCAAGGTCATTTTTTTATTTATGCCTCTTGGTACTGAGTTCTTAGGGGACTTGCTGCTTGCAACTTTATGCCCCATAGAAAGGTAAACTATACGGGTGGGCCTCCTTTATTTAAACCTCAATTTTTAATTGGCGGGTTTTTCCACTTTTTTGTCAAAGTTCTGGTGGAAGTGTATAGGTTCGAGGGTACTGGTAAGTGGTTTTCAGCTTGAGGTACAGGGCACATGATTTCAAAGCTACGGAGTTTGCGTGGTTTTGAGAGTACATGGTACATAGTTTCGCTGGGACGGGGTACGTAGTTTCTCACTACCCACAAGTGTGTCACGAATGACGAAATTTTTGCATGAACCGGGAATTGAACCAGGGACCCCGGGTCCAAGGCCCAGTATAACTAGAGGTAGCTTAGTTGTAGCTAAGGCTTTGCATGTGGTTTAGAAAAGTTTATTGGAAGAAAAAAGGCCTCCCTGTGATGAGGAGTATGGACACTGGTATGCTCGATTGCACTTCTTACTAACCGGTCACATTGGGGGAGGGGCTAACAAGCATTTATCTTCCCTATAACGGTCTCGCACACCTTCCACAATCTACTGCACAGATAGACGCGACGCGGCCATCTTTGCGGAGTCTCGCTGAATTGGTGCAAAAGCTTCCCAGTTCACCCGCAATGATATATAATGTAAAGGATATTCTGGCTTCAGATTTCGTTATAGCTCTGAAAATGCTAAAGGTGGTATCACTGTGGACAAAAATAACGAGAAAGACCAATCTACATTCCCAGTAGTGTATCATGGACTGAGGGGACTCCAGTAAATATTCCGTGTGAATGCCCCGTTTATATATTTAACAGGCGAGGCGTGTGCTGTTACCATAGAGTTATCTTCTACAATAATTTATCAATTTATATTTTGCCATATTCAAATTCTACGTAGGCAGTTGGCCTTTGTAGTGGACCCTCTTAAGCCTGAGGCTTGTTGGAGCAGGGGGAGCTCGGATAAATCTGAGGACCTCATACTCACAGCAGCCGCCTACCGTGACCTGGATTTGAGCCCAGGTTCTCACGATTGCCCGCACCGTGTCTTTACAACTGAGCCTTCCTTCCTGCTTTCCCGATAGACCACAGCTCTTTGGTTGACATAGTAGGAGCTGCAGTAAAGAGTTTTGCAGACCTTCTTTGTAATATTAACAGTACATCTAATTGCGAACCACTAAACTCACTGCGCGGAAGTTCTACAGAGCGCAGCACGTCTTACCTCATGATTCTGCCTTTCCCCTGGCATACATAGTCTTATTATTGTGTAGTCATAAGTATAGTTTTAATGACCTTGAGGTTGGCAATTGCCATTCCGTATGTTCCACATGCCGAGTTTGTTCCCATCACTCTGACGTATAAAGCAAGAAGATTTATATGAATTTTCTCTGATTTTCTAAACAGTTGGTTTTTGGGTAGCGCGTTGCTGGCTGATCATGCAGATAGGTATTCACAATCACCGTTGACAGGCTCTCAAGCCGCTTTCCTACAAGGGACGTTTCCGACGAGTCACCTGAAATGATTGAAAGCTCAGCCGAAAACAGGCGATGGAGACAATACCTTTTTTCGAAGCCTGAAACTATAGCTCGTATAGCGGGACTCTATTCAGTTCACCCAGTGACATACATCTAATCTTTGCAACTCATGGCAAAACTGCGGTAGCTGTACTAGCAGAGGGGAATGCCAATGAGTGAGTGGCAAGATTTTATGTGTACACAAGAATTCAGTTCAGTTGACTAAGGCTGGGACCAAACTAAAAATCAGAGCTACTTTTGACCGAAGGCGCGAGGGCTGCGTTATAGCTAGGCCAAAAGTTCCTAACATTATGTAATTTTTATCGTTGGGTAAAGTAGCCTCAAAGGTTTTTTTAAAAATAGTGTTGAGGTTGTAGTGTGTGAGTGAAGACCAACTAAAAGATGACGGTTGTATAGAGTGACCATCAGTATTACCACCACGAAAATTACAGCCCGCCCTGGGTCAGAATACCTTGTTACATTGATCCTGGGAGATGAGGACCGTATAATCTCAGTTATCCTCTCATATTTTACCGACTTTATTTTTACAAGCATGAACAGAAAAGATTGTGGTGAAAAATACAATTGGCTTTGCGCGCTGAGTGATAGATGCCGTACAGTGGCTTTACTGGGGAAAGTATAGCTGTTGATTTGAGAATTAATTACTTAAAAAAGTTCTTTGCGAAGCACAAAAGTTCGAAAGGTTTATAATTTCACCAATGCCTCCTTGGTATCGGAGAGTTTGTAGCCTTAGTTAGCATATAGTTGTTCCAGGGATTTTGTTCAAACAGTTGTGACGGCCTATGCTTTAATGCGCTCACTTTCGCTGCCAACTCATCCCTCGCTCTGCAATGGGTGACAATAGTAAAAAGGTTGCCGAGGTGCATTTCCGCCCCCCCACCTTAAACAGCAAACCGGCCCGGAGCTTCATCCTTGGCCTGCCAAATGCTGACGAGTTAGGGTTCCTCGATCATAGAAAATTTCTACCCAATGTCAGGCAATGATAGCTGGGACATTTTCCTCTTTCTAGTAAGTCTAGTAAGTCTAGTGAGTCTCTGTTGCAGTTTGTAAATAGTCACTTATGTTTTAAACTTATGTTATAATACATATTCATTCGCACTAGGTATGGCCACTGAATCAATATACTATTACCAACCCAAAGTGAGCATTGTTTTCACTGAGTCAATGACTGGTTGACCGAGTGAGTCACTATGCATTATGTGTGCTCAACTATAATAATTATGGTTTATTAGTGGGTACACAACTGCACAAGCTCTCTAATAGAGGAGGTTGGAAAGTTATCTATCTCCGACCAAACCAAACTCAAATGGGATTGTAGCGATTCCATCTACTGACATACAATGACACTGAGCCGACCGCTCAATGCGAACATTGCTCTCTTTAGGTCAGTCTTAGTGGTGGTTCAAGTCCAACTCATCCGGATTCGCATGGTAGTAACATCAATTTGGGGGACGTTTTCAGTTTACTCATGAGGAAATGCAACTCCCCAGGGTCTCTGATGGCTGTCAGTGACCTAGCCAGGTTATTTGGCTCCTCTTACTCAGGCGGGGTGGTAGGTGAGCGAAGCAGTATATTCTGCTTCGCTCACCTACCACCCCGCCAGCCCTAAGACCACGGTAACCCGGCTACAGTGATTTAAGACTCTCATTGGAGTTATCTACTCCTGGAGCCACCTGCCGTATGTGTAACCATGCAGTGAGATTTCACTGGAGTAACAAACCTGGCATCTGCGAGGTACACTCCTACCACCACTCCGATAGTGATGGCAAAAAGAAAGGCGGCCAGAATGAGAGCCAGAAATGTGTTGCTTTTTTCGTCTGATTTGTTGTCCACTAGTATGGAGTCTCTGACTCTGGCAAACACATTATTCTGATTCCACGATGCAGTGGTAGCTGAAATATCAAGGTTTTGTGTTGATGGAGTTGCGCTTTGGGAAGGAGGTGATGATGTCGTTTCTTCATCGCTTGATGCTGGTACCTCACCTAAAAAACAGAAAAGGAAGTTTTTCTTTAGGACCATTTCTGCTCGTTTTAAATAACCAATTTTTTGGCACAATATTAAACCTCATTGTGCCTCGCTAATTCAAGGAAAAATGATTTTTCGATACTATCGTCTACAAATCCTGTGCCTTTTCTCTTGAGCTAAGTAAGACCAGTTTCAAACAATCACAGCCTCCAACCCTTTGTTAGTATCAGCGTACTGAGCTGATCCTTGTTTTCCTGAATTTGAGATAATGGCGTTAATTCGTCTTTTACAGCCAAGCCCCTAAACTATGCTTCAAATCAGCTCTCTCATGTCTTCAAATACCTGAGTAATCAGACTGGTGGTCAGCGGACTGTGCAATCACTGCTCGAAAAAGTCTCCCAGAAACCGACTATAAGCCATGCATGCGGCCACTCTGAGCCCATTCTAAAGACATGAAGATAATACATACTGGTCGTATATGCCATTTTGCTTATTCCTTCATCTACTCCAATATAGATGAAGTTACCAACAGCAGTGATGCACCGAGGCTTATGGAGTATTTCTCTTACGATGGACAGCGAGTTATCTGTCCTGTTCAGCACCGTGATTCTATTAGCACGATCTCCCCTCTCAGCCACAAGTACGATGTCCTTGTCAAGAATCCATAGTCCTCTTGGATTGTCGAGTTGAGCCATTTTGAAAGGACAGGAAGAACAGGTTTGCGCTTTGCCTTGTCCACCAGCCAGGATTTGCATTCGGTTCTGGGAATACTTAACTATTGCGTGGTCGATTGTCAGTAGAACAGTGTTATCGTCTCCAATAACCAGATCGTAAAATCTTGAAGACGACGGAAAAGGATTGCAACACCGATACAGAACAAAGACAGTCATTGTGTTCCTGTCAATACTTCTTATTCCCACTTTATCTGTGACTAAAATCTCATTTTCTCCATTTCTCGCCATCCCATGAGGAAAATTGAATGCGCTTTCCTCCAAGTTTCCATTGGCTGTGCCGATGAAGGTGCATTGACCGGCATATGTCTGAACTGAATAGTCGTTCATAGATATGTTCCGCAAACAGTGATTCCTATTGTCCACAACGAGATAGTATTGACCTTCTTCGAAAATGGCAGTTATCCAATGGAACACTGCCTTCGTTCCCTGACCTTCTTGGTAGCCTGGCGGCGATGATGGACTTCCAGCAATCACAAATGTATCTATACGGGTGAGCAGGGATAGGTAAATTCAATCAGGATCATTATCAGATCAGCGAATAGTGCCATTATAGGGTAAATGTAAGCCGAAATAATTACAGTTATAACCTGATGAGAGAGGAACTTAGATCTGATGCTTCTCTTTCATCCAGCTTCTTTCAGAGGGCTTGTGACAGTTAGACGAGGGCATCTTCTCTTTAAGGGTTTTTGGCCAAGAACTCAGTTATGGGACGGGCTCATATACTTACAAAAAAGGATGTCTTGGCTACGGAGTTTGTGCAATTGCAAACATAATACTCTATCGATGATCCATCTTGCTGACCACAAGGCCGTATGTTTCCAACCAAAAGTATAGTTTGCATAAACTTTTGAAATTCAGAAAAATTACAAACCGCCTATTGTTGTTGTTTCTACAGCTGCCAAGAACCTTTTCGTCCCGACAAGTATTGAGTTTTCGCTCTTAGCGCTCCTCTGTAGAGTAAGTACTTGGTCACCACCAAAAATGTGCAACATCGTTTCCTGATGAGATACATCACCAAATCTCACTTTGCCACCGAGTACAGCCCTGAAAATAACATACAAGTAAAGATGAGTCTCCTCACACATTTAAGGTCAAGGTTGTCCCGCAGCCATTGGTCATGAGGGAGAGGTGATTATCAGAGAGTCAACTTGTGCCAACAATGGTGTAACTGAAGGAGACACCACTCCTTCTTCTCACTGCCTTCACCTTCCTCCGCTCTGAACAGAGTCTGGTGCACCTGCATACATTTAATGCTGAGATTTTGAAAACTCCCACGAGCAATCTGTGTTTGAACCTGGGACCTTCAGTCCATAGTGATCGAGTGCTCCAATCACTTTCAAGCTTTTCAGGTCATTGTATATCATACCAATCTTGGTACATTTTATAAGCTGGCTTGTGTTTTCTTTCATATATTGGGTATTCCATATTATCAATCCCTGTATGGGGTCCTGGAGTTTGCTCGAGTAAACTCGTTAATAAACAGGGAGACTTTGTTGGAGTGCTGGATGGAACTAAAGTCTTTCTTGCCACCACCAGTGGTTTTTCTGGAATTTGAGCTCACAACTGAAATGTCTCACTGCTTCAGGAACTCACCCTGTCAGAAGTTAATTGTGGCTAATCAAAGTTGGCACAATGTCAATGTAATTCAAACCAGTTTAAGCAATTTTTCCAGAAAGTTATGAGTTAATCATGAATGCGAGGAAATAACCCCTTTTTGCCTTGTATTTTCTAACAATTCCACTGGTTCTAAAATCCTTGATATCTGACCAACCATTTCTGATTATATTTCATATTGGATAATTGCGGAAGTATCGTAAAGACATGACCCAGTTTTCCAAGCAATCCATGATAGAAAATATGTGGCACCTGCTGACAAAACCCACTCAAAGTGTGAAGTTTCAAAATCGAGTTCACTGAGGTCATGGAGAAATATCTCCACTTCATTTGCACTTTGTTTCACACCTCTATATTATCTAGAACTCTGGATATTTTCGAAATACGATTGATACTCGTGTCTGTGTGTGATAATCAGTGAGGACTCACACCTATAACCTAGCAGTTGTAGGCGACAGGATGATCCTGACAATAGACAATTCTACACAGACGGTTTAGGCCGGGATTATGTCTACTGGTCTATGGTGCAAAGTGTATTGGGGATTACTAACTCCAGCAGGCTACGCCGCGTGGACACTATAAACCGAATAGAAGTAATGATGGTAGTAGTGCATGCTAGATATAATGGGATAACCAAATAGCATAATGGTATTACCTCAAGACAGTGCTGCATATTGTGACTAGAAAAACTGCTCGCAGCACCTCTGGTGCCCTCCAAATCTGATATATCTTCTACAATAAAGGGGAGGCTTCAGTCATCCGATTTACCATGAGGAGACAAGTCCTAACTTAAATGGATGTATGCGTATGTGTATAAATGTGACAATATTGCCAATAGAACCATTTGAATATGCTAAATCAATCTTAGTAAAAGGACGTTTCTTATTGATAGATCTCCTGTATTTAACATCCCAATTCGGAGCTGGCGAGAGTGTTGTGCAAGCCAAATTTGTTGGTCTAAGAGGGAATCGCACCTGGGACCCCCAGTTCCACGCACAGGATGCTTTTTGACGTTATGTGACTGGTGCATGTGCAGCATTAGAGAAGGTGACTTCAGGGCAGTCCCTAAAACAGACCAGCTTTCGGGAGTGGTGCAGAGATTAAGGAACTCATTTGACTCAGCAGGAGTTTTCACCCTGGGTGCACCGTTTAAACTAAAACCTTTTGTTTACTCCTGCCTGTACCATTAGAGAAGGTAATTTTATAGGTGGCTGTCCTTTATATAACATCGCAAGAAGAAACTGATGAGGGTTTTGTGGAAGATAACACTCACCATATTTGATTAGTGTGTTTAAGTCACATGAGAACATACTCAAAACTGTGACTACATTTCGCAGAAGTGTTACCTACCATAATAACTAGTTACTAGTCACACATCCATCCTTACATACCACAGATAGCAGGTTTCAAAGTGAGTTGAATGAGCTTTATATCAGGAAAAACTTGGCACGCGCCAACAAAGTTTTACGCAATTACTTTCTGTTGGATTTATTTCCCGTGGGTATCAAATTCTATTTCAAACACATTCAATTATAAAACATTTTTCCGAAAGGGTAGTTGTATATTTGGTATCCATTAGCCATGAGAGACCATATACAGACTGGACATATGGTGGAAGGTGATCAATGACACCCCTGGCCAGCTCTAGTCTACCAGGGTACCACGCTGACTGAAGGACTGTGCAACCTCATCAAACGACTAGACTTATAGGATAATGGTGCCAATCAATCGAAGCCATTTGTTGATTGGGTACATTGCTGCATAAAAAAATAGTTAAGATTGTCCCGCAGGAAAGCTCTGTGTGTGGGAAATGGCTGTTGAGGACCCATACAACTTGAACCGAGAGCAGTAGAGCTCAGGTGTGGTGCCAACCCGTATTAGCGCCTTCACATTTTCAGCTTTGAAGACTGCCACCTACTCAATTCCTACTGAGTGAATGTTTTTGAAAATCTGTCTTAAGCTGGGAATTATCAGCCCCCGTGGTGACTGATCTAACCACTTAGTCACAGCAGTTCCCCATTACTACATTCGAGGAGTAAAGAAGGGTTTTTTAGCCGGCAGCAAAGCCGTCTGGACTAATACAGGTGCGCAATATGGAAGAACACTCATGCAACTGTTTTATACACGATAAGTTGAGAAATGCATTGATATTTATTATGAATTCAACTAGTGAAACCGAATAATCCTAATGCCTTAATTCTCGGCTGGTAACAGGAGAATGAGAGATATGTAAAGAGAGGCAAAAAGGCAGAGGGCACAACCGTACATAGCTCGTCAGCATGGACTATTTAAATATTATTACTATAAAATTAACCAGAATGAATTAATGGGATAAGTGGAACAACTAGTCATTCTGTCATTTCATATCTCAATTGTTCCCTAAAACTTAGGGAGTAGAGTAGTTAAATCATGGCCTGTTGTATGTCGATATTATAGTTTGGGGAGAGAGTCCAACTTTAATAGATGATGTAATAAATATAACAAGAGCAAAGAGCTGTACTTGCATTCATTTAACCAAGTTTGCAGACTTTTAAAGGGTTTCTGGACAAACTAGCTGTGCTTCAAGCCATTCAACGTTAAACTAAGATGGCATTTTCGCCGGCTCGAACAATGAACACTTTAAAGAGGAGACAACTCCAGCCAAATTTTAATTTACCCAAGCGCTACATTGTTTGCAAGCATCCATTGTGGGTTTCTAGAAGAGAATTATGTCCCAAAATGTCAATGACTGACTCTAATGACCTTTGACCCTGTAAAGGAGGTCAGTTATCTTTGGATGTCAGATTTCCCTCAGGCGGGGTTATAAGTTGGCATTTCCTACTAGTAATGCTGGAATTGGTTTCGGAGGGAGAGACAATCAGGGTTTTATTCAAACTCCTGTCGTGTTGAGTGAGTTGGATTCATCTGAGCTGAAAGAGGCTTTGTAGTTTTTTACTTTAAGGAATTTATCGTAGCATTTGGTAACGATCTCAGCCATCATTATGTCCGAGACGTTGGGAGCGATCAGACGAATGAAGAGACAACCATCCTGACGAAGGTAGTTCTCAACGAATTCCAACCTACAAAAAAAGACCAAGATTTTGCGGTCAATAAATCAGCAAATAAAATAAATAAATGAATAAATAAATTCAATAAATCAATTCAATAATTATTCGATAATTAAATCAATTGATCGATCAATCATTCAACCCCTCGATCACTCAGTCACTGACCTGTTGTCGTTGCTATCCTGTGGATGGTGGAGTGATACAGTATAAGGTTTTATGTACTGAGCATTCTGCTGGTGGGAGAAAGCAGGCAGCCACCGAATCAAACCTACAATATAATGTCTATCAGAGTGCACATGTCATCGGTACTGACTGGGCATTCGCAGGGTTAAGAGAGCCCACCCATATGGCGCTGACTCTACGGGGCAAACAATAGCCGATTCTGAAAACAAGCTGTTAATTGGCTGAGTTATGCTATCCATATAAGAAGGATGAGATCTTATGTTAAGGTTGTTCAGTTCTTTAACTGAGCTAGTCCAGATTATAAGCCTTGGCCATTTTGAATTTTCGCTGTGATCATTTACGTGAATCTATAGATCGGGAATCACCAATTTCAAGGTTAAACAGACTCATGCACTCGTTTATGATGCTCTGAATAGAAGTAAACAACGCAAAAATCGTCATCACTAGTTGTGTTTCTCGTTATAAGGGCAAACAATTAGCATTTAATCGATATACGGAGTTGTCTACCTTTTTTCTAAAGTTAACAGATGGAATGACAACTCTGTGTGACTGCCCACTGGCTCAGCCTCGTATTGCGAACTAATTGACAATTCATAAATTTCTAACAATGGCATGAGCTCCAGCTCCTACCAGATCAGAACAATTCTCATGTTGAGAGGGGCTGCTGAATGAATTGGGACTTCCTGCTTAAAAATTATAGTGCGTGAAAGTTTATTAACACTAGCCACTAGCTTGCCTGATATCATTAGCACTATAGTCGCTTTGACTTTTTGATGGAGTTGAACCTGTGCATTTTACTGAAAAGAATCCAAGATTCTCTAGAGGACTCTCGGCTCATCAGAGAAATTGCGGGGTCCCTGCCCATAAATGAAAAACGGTTACGAATTGTCGTCATTGGCACGCAAATGCAGACGAATTATCTTTTAAATGTATGAAAATTCTTGCAGATCTCGTAAATGTTACCTAATACGTCTTCCTCTTTCGTATTTCAATAAAAACAGTCTGCCGCAGCTTATAGCTGATCGACAATGTTGTAAACAAATATACCAGACAGATTTCGTGAACCATGTAACCAAGGATCACCTTATCCACAGTAAAATAAAATTAATCTATCCATTTTTTGCACCAAGATTGGGCACTGAATAAATAGTACATGTAGTGCTGAGTGGGCGAGCTAGTCGTTTTACGCTAGTAGGTGGAATTGCTATAATCGTGGTTCCGCGATTTCACACCCTCTCGAATATTGGTTGAAACGGCAGATCGACGTAACTAACTAAAGGTCACAAAAGGTCACAGGACTGAGTAGTTCAATAAATTCAAAGGTTTTCTCACCTATGAAAGAGACGATGGCAACGGCCAGAGTATACCACCAGAGAACAAGAAACACCTTCTCATTCATCAGGTTTATTGGCAGTACACACTGCAATGTGTTATCGTGTGTGTTTGATCCTAGAAATCTTTGCTACAACCAAAATTAAACTGCCAATGAGTTATTATTAGCTAAATCTGAATAGCTCAGTGGTGGAGCGCTGAGCCCACAACTGTGACAACATAGAGGGCCATAGTCACATGACCTGTTGGCGATCTCGGTTTTCGCAATTT
>Ga0224511_10001856_pt1 | contig 13466 bp, 9 predicted proteins | sample SF_May12_sed_USG_2_FD_169988 | JGI IMG/M metagenome (GOLD analysis project Ga0224511, IMG submission 169988) | Sediment microbial communities from San Francisco Bay, California, United States - SF_May12_sed_USGS_8_1 | ecosystem: Environmental > Aquatic > Marine > Sediment | place: USA...
GCACCACCTGGTAAATATTAAGCCGCCCAAAGGAATGAAGATTCCTGACAAGTTGCCACTGAATGACAAGGGCGAAATTGATTGTAAAACCTGTCATGGAATTAAAGATATTGAAAAAACTTCCATCGATAAAGTTGATAAAAAATCTGATGATTTTCATCGTGGCGGGCCTTATAAAAAACTTACTGATTTTTGTTATCTCTGCCATGAGAAAAAAGATTATCAGCGCCCTAATATTCACAACTTGCTTAATGATAAGAATGAGTACGATAAAAAGGACTGTGAGTATTGCCATAAGAAAGTTCCCGATCCTGAAAAAGAAATTAAACGAGCCGAACTTGAATTTAGATTGCCGCCGCAAAAACTGTGCTGGGGATGTCATTTAAAAACGCCACATTTTAATGCTTTAAATCACCAGGCTGAGGCGGACAAGGAAATGCTTAAGCGTATAAAAAAATCGGAAAAGAAACATAAAATAATTTTGCCACTAGACGCTAATAATAAAGTCATGTGTGCAACCTGCCATCCTGCGCATGAGCCAGGTGTAATAGCAAAAGATAAACCAGCTGGACGACAGGTCGCGGATGTTGAAGTAGAAAAAGGTATCAGTTACAGAGATCATTCCTGGAATGCGGTGTTTGTTGCAGATAAAAAATCACGTTTAAAAAAACTGGCAGAGCAAAGTGGAAAATTACACTCACTAAAATACCAGCGTTTACAGGATGAAGTATTGCTTAGACTGTCAGCCAAAGATGGCACCTTATGTTTGGCCTGCCATGAATTTGAGAAATAGCTATGAGAATTATCGATAACATCAAAGCCATTCCGAATCCGCAGAAATTTCGCTATGCAGTGATTATTATATCTTGCAGCTTATTCTTTGCGCCGTTCCTGTTTTTGCCCAGCATAGTAGACAACCCCGATCTCTGCGGCAAACTCTGTATGCGCCGTTTTTATTTGTTTTTCCCTGGAATGGACCCGCAGGATGTTGCTGGTCATATTCAGGTAGCATCCATTGGTGTTTATGTGTTCACTGCCATTATGATGACGACATTTTTTTATGGGCGTATGTGGTGCTCATATATTTGTCCGGTGGGAGGTTTTCCTGAAATGGTCAGCCGCTCAATGGATGATCGTTGGAAAATTGAATATCGTGCCCTTCCACAGGTTCCTATTCGCTATGGTTACTTTTCTGTTTATCTGGTGTTGATGCCATTGCTAGGTATTAGTGCATGTACCCTGTGTAATTTTATTACCGTGCCGCGCTTGTTTGAGGCCATTAGTGGTGGTCTTAAAGGTTTCGCCTATATCGTTTCTGGTGTTGGACTGGTTAATCTTGGTTTGCTCTTATTACTTGGTTTTTTTGCCAGCAAGGGTCGTGCTTATTGTTCATTCCTTTGCCCAATTGGAGCGATTGATGGTCTGATTAATCGACTGGGGGCAATGTTTCGTTTTACTCGTCGAATACGAGTTGAACGTAGCCGCTGTACAGGGTGCAATATTTGTGCGCGTGAATGCATGACAGGTTCTATTCAGATGAAGGATGGCATTGCTGTAGTCGATCAGTTGTCCTGCATGTCCTGCCATGAGTGTGTTGATGTTTGTGACTGGGGGGCGATTGACTGGCGTAGTGCGCCACTGGATGAAGATCCCAGGAGAAAAAAGAAGGGAGTCGATTTTCATCCTCAACCCAATTGGCAGGCGGTTTATGTTGAACCGTTAAAAAAGGCAAAGAGAGATAAACGCTGGCAGTACCTGAAATTGAAAAAAAAGAAAGGGTTTAAACGCTGGCGTTCACTACGACGTTTAAATATGGGCGTGGTTTTTATCCTGATAATACTCTTTGTAGGATTAGGTCAGGAAGCCTTTGCCGCTGAGCGACATCCTGATCCTGATGGTTGTTTTTCCTGTCATGCTATTAAGGGGCTGGATTATATTGATAAAGAAGGTGTGCTGCGAAGTGCATCAATCGATAAGGAACATTACTATGGTTCGCTTCACGGCAGTGTGCCGTGTAAAGACTGTCATCGAAAAATAGAGAATTTTCCGCACAAGACCGAAAATGGCGAAGTGGACTGTTCCGAGTCCTGCCATGTTGAAGAGCCCTCGAAGGGCAAGCCATACACACACAAGGAAGTGGTTAAAGAATTTTCCGAGTCGACGCATGGTGATGGCTGGAGCAAAGGCTTTACCGGAGGTAACCGGCTTGAAGAAAGTAATAAAAAACAGAGTCCGTCATGTCGCCAATGTCACAGCAATGAGGCTTATATTAGTGAAAAATCACTGCCAAAATTTAAGGATGATTTTGAACATGTTGAAACTGAATGTGGAAAATGCCATCAGGGAGAAGTCTGGTTAGGGCAGTTTAGCGGTCATCTATTGCGTCGATTCATAGGTTCACGCTGGAATAAAAATGATCATAATGAAAGTTGTAACCAGTGCCATGCCAATCATGAGCGCATGGCGAAAGTAGAGATTGAAAACGAAGAAACAAAGGAAAAGCATAAAGTAGAGCCACGATTTATTGTTGCCAGTGATAGTTATGCCGCAACCTTGCATGGCCGGTTATTGGAAGCCAATGTTATGCAGGGTGCTTCGTGCATAGATTGTCATGCACCCAAAGGTTATCGGCACGGCATATTACGCGATGAAAAAGAAGCGGCGGCAACCCACCCTGAAAAACTGGCAGACACTTGCGCGCAAAGTGGATGCCATGAATTTGCAAAAAATTCATTGAACAAAGGTTTTGTAGAAACAGATCTGCATGATCTTGATATGGTGCCTGTGAGCAGTGATGTTGTGCCATTGGACTGGTCGCGTCTTGAATCGAACTGGCTCAAGGTAATGTTGATTATTATTCCATTTGTTTTGGTTTTTGCCATAGGGTCTTTGTGGCGAAGCATTCACCATAAAAAGAAAAAAAGTGTGACCTTTGCTATCTTGGGTGGTGATATTTTCCAGGAGAAGATGCTAGAGCGAAAATCTAAAAAGAATGTGAAGAAAAAAAATAAAATTAGTGGTTCATTAAAGAAAGAAGGTAAAAAAGGAGCGGCCGATGAATAAGCTAAAGATGCGGCTCGTCTTTGTAATGATTTTTTCATTTATGGCCTGCCAGCAGGCAGTGGCGGATTCTCTGTATCAGCAGTGGGTTAATCAGGCAGAACCAGATGATAAGCAATTACAGGAGTCTTTAAAGAAAATCAAGGAGCACAAAGAAATTGAGATGCGGGGTGAACTTTTTACGCCTATTTTTCATCAGCGCTCTGAGTCACCAGAAACATCGAAGCAGCCTGTCTGTATGGCCTGTCATCAAAAATTGCCACATAGAAAAAATGAGCGTAGTCGTACATTTATGAACAGGCATAGCCAGTATATTGCCTGTGAAACATGTCATATGCGTCCAGAAAAAATAAAGCTGGAATATCAATGGCTTGCCTATGACGGTGATGAGGCAGGGCAGATGATAGCGAATCCTGAATATCAGGAAAATAAACTTGATAAAGAAAACAGGCGAAAAAAACTGATTCCACAACCAGGTGCTCGGGTCGCGCCATTTTATAGTGACAGGCCCGTGCTTGAATTTAAGGATGATGAGTTTGCCAGAAAAATTAAAGCTGACTGGAAAGATGCAAGTGAGAGAGAACGAGCAGGTATACATGCTCGGCTACATATGCCATTAGAAAAAAAAGGTGTTGAATGTCAGCAATGCCACGGCAAAGAGAATCCAATGCTGGATCTTATAGCTCTGGGTGCAACAGATGAGCAGATTGAAAAAATACAGAGAAATACCATAGTGCGATTCTTTGTTCGTTTTAAGAAAGATGATGAGCGTATCCGTATTAAGGAACTGCTGAAATGAGAGTGGTTTTATGCCTTCTATTGTTGTTTAGCATCAATGCTAATGCCGTACTTCAGGCTGAGCGCATTGCTACACTTGAGGGTGGCCTGGATCAGCCAGGTGATGTCGCCATCAACCAAAATGGCCATGTTTATGTTTTGGATGGTGTTAATAATCGAGTGGTGGTTTTTAATGATAAGGCAAAGCAAGTTTTTAGTTTTGGATTGGATGCAAATCTAAATTTACCTATGGGTATAGCCATCACTGATGAAAAAGTTCTTGTTGCTGATACAGGAAATCACCGCATTGCAGTATTTAACCTGGATGGAAAGTTGGTCAAGTATTTAATGCTGGGTGGTGAGCAGGCTGCTGAGCCGGTGGCATTGGCAATTAATGATGGTGTTGTTAGCTGGACTGATCGTCGTAATCACCGAGTTTGTCGTCATGAGATAAAAACGGGTGAGCAATTAGTATGCTGGGGTAAGCGTGGTGAGCGAGATACAGAGTTTCAATTTCCCTTCCAGATAAAACATGATCGTGATGGTTATTTACAGGTCGTTGATGTTATCAATGCACGGATACAGGGTTTCGACAGGACTGGTAGACGTTTTGGGCAGACAGGTCGATTTGGCATCGATGAAGGTGAATTGTATCGACCGAACGGTCTGGTTCTACGAGATCGACACCTGTTAGTCAGTGATGCTTATCGTGGTTTGATTTCAGTTTTCCACGATGGTGATTTTGATGGTTACCTGTTGGATAAGACAGCGAAACCGATTAAATTCTCCGTGCCCGTGGCGATGAGTTATTGGCAAAACAAACTTTATGTTGTCGATGCGTTAAAAAATCAGGTTGAGGTTTTTTTAATTACAGATAATGAAACAAAATTTGGGACAATATCGCAAAAGAAAAAGTCTGTGACTTCACAGAAAAACTGTATTAGTTGCCATCTGGCGTGGGCTGATGATTATGTTGCTGGTGAAGGTGTCCAGGATGGTTCGCCACCGGTCGCCAGTGAGGCTATGTGTTACAGTTGTCACCACGGTGCAGTGGTTGACTCGCGTCGAAGTATTGGTCGTGGTGAGCAACACCCTGATATTCATCATCAGAGAAAACAGGCCAACAAAACTAGTGGCAAACATAAAAATACAAAACGAGAGGATGAGATCCCAGAAGCATTCCCCCTGTTATCAAACAAACTGGATCCAAAAAAGGAAAAGCAGCTCAGTTGCGGTAGCTGTCATACACCGCATACCGCAGGCATTGATGAAGCAAATACTTTATATAGCGAACATGCTAACCCATGGTTAAGAGTTTTAAATAAAGAGGGTGATCTGTGCCAGCAGTGCCATGAATCAAAGCTGGCCAGTACGCTGGATAAAAAATTCCCTTTAAAGGGGGTTAATCATCCAGTAGGTATTTATCTGAAGAAACCTGGTGATAATGATACGGATGGCTATGCTAAAAATGAAAAATTACATAAAGGATTGCCAGAAAGTCTATTAGAGCGAGGCCTGAGTTTGGCCTCGGATAAGCAGATGATTTGTCAGAGTTGTCACCAGATTCATGGTGCAGCCAATGAAGCGCTAACACCGGTAGAAATTGATGAGGCACAACTGTGTGTTGCCTGCCACGAACGTCAGCACGCCAAAGATAAAAAAGATGCGCGCAAGAAAGCTGTGCATCCCGTTAATATTGAGCTGGAAAAGCCTGTTAAACTGGGTGAAGAAAAAGTTAAAAAGATCACCTGCCTGACCTGTCATACTTTGCATGATGGCAAAGAGGGAACAGCACTGCTTAAGTTTGATAATCGAGATGGTAAGCTGTGCAGTTTCTGTCATGAAGAACACAAGGCAGTGGCTGGCACCGATCATGATCTTCGCATCACTGCTAAAGACCATGAAAACCGTTTAAATAAAAAAACAGAAGAATCAGGTGTTTGTGGTTCCTGCCATTCGTTACATCAGGGTGATAAACAAACTGGGTTTTTGTATGCAGGCGAATACAAAAAATACAAAGGAAAAGAAAAACTGTTGCAGCGCGACCAGATTTGCCTGAATTGCCACCGTGAAAAAGGTGTGGCAGAAAAAGCAGAGGTAAAACTCTTTAGTCACCCGGTAGAAGACATGGTGCTACGCTCCGATGCAAAAGTCATGCCTTTGATAAATGCGCAAAATGAAATAGAAGAATTTGGCTCCATTGCCTGTATGACCTGTCACGATCCGCATCGCTGGCAGCCTGAGCATGGTTCAAAGAAAAAGGAAGAGGTAGTTAAGCAGTCAGAGCTTAAAAATCAGGATGGTAATGTGATTAATAGTTTTTTACGTCGTCGTGGTGCTAAAGATACTTTCTGTGTGAGTTGTCATGGCATTGAGACACGGCTGAAGTACAAGTATTACCATGATGAGATGGTCCGGGAGGTGGAGTGATTGGGTTGGTTAAGGAAATACATTTTTTATTGAAGATGGAATAAGCCCAGTTCCAGCGCCGAGATCGAAAACGCTAAATGAATCTTCTGCGTTAGCTACGCCATAAAAAACATCAAAACAAGATATATATTTTTTTCATGTTGTATCGTAGTCTTTAGCTGCAATGTCAAATACGGTAGCAATATTCAAAGTTTTCTCTTTTTTTGATAAATCTTGCACCTGAATTATTCAACCACCATATTTATAAGCCAGGTTAAAGAATATCCTAAATTCATTAAATTCTGCAGTGTCCAGGGTGCTGTATTTTTTATTGTATTTTAGTTCGGCTGTGCCCAGTAATCTTCGAGATAAGCGATAGTTTATATTGCCGGCTATATTGAACAGGTTGTCTTTACGATCATCATCGGTTAACTCAGTGCGACTGTAACGAGTATTGATGCCGGTAGACAACATTGCGGTTATTGGGTATGTAAATGCTATGCCTGCTGCTTGAACGTCTCTGCTCAGTAGCGCTTCGGTATAGTTTTGTCTGCGTAGTTCTAACCAGATACTGGTGTTTAATCTGGGATCGTTATTTTGGTAGGCTAACCTGATAATGCTGTTACGTAATACTTCTGTAGTTATTTGGTCGTTTGAAATATCACCGTTTTCAGGGTTTATTGAAGCATTGAGTAAATTATTACTTGTATCGGTTAAATCGGTTGCGATGTAAGTGCGAAAATTTGAATGCCCCGATATGTTGTAGGTCCATACCAGGTCGCCTGTAATTCCATGTATTTTAGCACCGGTATCTTTTTCAATGTAAGTAGAGCCTAACTTGCCGCTATAGTTGAATCGTAAACGTTGTCCAGAAACAATGAAATGGATATTACTGGACTCATTATCGCTGATTGTTGGATCAGAATAATCAACTTCGTTTGTGCCACCAGTTAAGCCTATATTTATTGTTCGGAATATTTGGTAATTCCAGTCCGCTGTTAATGAGTTTTGCTGGTTGTTATATGTATGATCATTGTGATAATTAAATTTTCGATATTCTGGTCTCAGGGTGATTTTTTGAAGTCCCGATATTGGAAAATATATGTTGGGCCCAAAAGTTAGTACGTTGACGTGTTGGGTATTATCGGGTGTATCTGGGCTCAGGCTGTCCAGGGTTTGTTGTGTAACAAAGTCCTGTAGTTTCCAGTCTAGCCGGTTTTTCCACATATCCCATTTGGCAGTTGCATTCAGGTTTAAATAACGCCGGTTGGCAAAAGTGGACTGCATATAGTCCTTATATTTTAATGTAGAGTTGGCATTAAGTTGAAAGGGGCCGCTGCCTGCGTCAAGATTGACGCCGACGTAGGTTGTTGTAATCAATTCTTGGAGTTCACCACTTTCGGTTAGTCTTGAATTGTCCGTGTACTCTGTACTAATACCGACTGTGGGCTCTAGTCTTGTGTCGTTTGCGTTTGCAGTGGAGATACAGAAAAACATTCCAGTGAAAATAACCAAGGCGCAATTATTTAGCCTAATTGGGTACACCTTTGCTGTCTCCTGATTCCGTTTTAAGAAATTGAGCGATTAAAAACCGCGTTCTGGTACTGTGATAATGTCACCTGGCATCAGGGTAACATTGGTTCTCATATCACCATCCTTCATCATATCGTCCAGGCGAATATCATAGCTCTCGCTGCCATTTTTTGTGCGTCTGTGTAGTTTGGTTCGATTCCCGTCAGCATATAGGTCAAGACTGCCCGCTTCAAGTACGGCATCGAGTACGGTCATGCCCTGATGATAGCTGAGAGAAATATTTCTCTCTACTGAGCCGGTAACCCTGATTCTGGAGAGGAACTCATGCCCCTGTAAACTGGTTAATATGACAGTAACATTTGGATTTTTAACATAAGAGGTTAGGCGTTTTTCAAGAACTTTTGCCAGTTGTTCAGGCGTTTGTCCGACGGCCATGACATCGCCTATGAGTGGTAAGGATATTTTTCCGTCTGGCCTCACTGGCGCAGAGAGAGAAAGTTCAGGGATTTTCCAGACGCTGATTTTTAATTGATCACCTACAGCCATTTTGTATGAATCGATGAGTACCTTGGGGGCATCATTTTTTCCGTCTTTTGATTGTGCGGGCAGATGTGGTGCTTGCAAGGCGCAGCCGCCCATAGCCATGCTCAGGCCAGCCAATGAAAAAATAGCAAAAATAAATGGTTGAAACCTCATTGTATTATTTATCCTAAAAATTAATTTTTTTACTTCATACGTCAGCACGATAGTATCTGGCGTATTTTATCAATATCTGTCTGTCTAACCTGCTGGTGTGTTGGCAGTGTCAACAGTTGTTTAGCAAATGAAGTGGCCCCTGGAAAAGCCCCCTGATCTGATAAAAGTGATTCTAAACCTGGAATTTCTGGTAATGCAGCAGGGTACATTTGTGAAGGCCCTAATCCAGCGCCCCGTAACTGTGTATATAAGCTGTCTCGCAATTCTGATTCCATTAATAGAGGATAGCGCAATAAACGCCTGTTTTTGGGTATTTTACACGCTCTGGGTAAATCCGTAATGCCGCAATTCTCAAGATTGATCGTTTTCAACATCGCCATCAAATTATTTTGAGCGGGTATTTTATCATTACGGTAAGTTTTCAGGTTTGCAACTAATATTGATAATTGAGCCCTGCTCATTGCGTCGATGGATGTTAAGGCGTGGTAACGAGTCTCACCCAGGTGCAGGAATGGCAATGCCTGTGGCAGCCAATACAGACGTGGATTAATCATCCGGTTGTACAGCATAGCTTTCAGACGGAATGATATTTGCCCCCAGATACCAGTATCAGCTGTTGTGGCAGTCTCTGGTAACAAATTACCTGCTGCTAGCCCTTTGCGTGATAAAACTGCTCCGCCGCCTAATAAGCTCACTGGTTTGCCACGACCAAAGCTGAGCACGACCAGATCTCCCTGCCAGATATCCTGCTCAGCGTCCCCTGGAAACGCCTGAGCACTATCTTCGATAAGCAATGCTCCTGCCTGCTCAGCAAATGGGCGTAATTGCTCCAAACGTTCTGAAATGCCAAAAAGATTAACAGCGATAATGGCGACCGTATTTCTGCTTATTTTTGTCGCTAGCTGCCCAGGATCCATCCATGGTCGATTGGCTTCAATATCTATGAGTACAGGTTTTGCGCCTGCAAATACGGCGGCGCTGATCAGGTCTGGGCAACCGTAAGCGGGAAGGATAACTTCGGGCTTATCGACAGCTTTTAAGCGGATAGCAGCTGTAATCGCTGCGGCTAGTGCGGCTGTGCCTGAGGCAAAATAATGTGCCTGGTAGTTGTTATCGAGAATCTGAAATAAGACTTCAGGTGTGTCAGTGTGGGATAGGCGAACAGGGTTGCCAACAGGGGGTAATTGATAAAACATCGAGTGACCGCACCTTTATCGCTGAGAAGGTGACCACACAGTCATGCGTTTACCAAATAAAAACATGAGTGTTGCCTGAGCTAGTGCCAGGTTAGTTTGCACGAAGAAAAAGATTATTCTTACTACGGCATTTTCACGCATTTTTAGAGATAACCAACCAGCTATTGCAATACCATAAAAGATGGTCTGTGCAATTAGTGCCAGTGTATAAATCATACCCTGGCCCTGTTGTATGAGCGTAGCTATGGCAAAAAACAGCATAAACCATGGCACACCCCAGCGCATGATTTTGTGGCTCCATAGCTGAAAAGAAAACATACCCATGTTGAATGGATTGAGTACTTCTGGATGGTGTGCAATGGCAGTAATACCGCGAACTACAGTACGTATTTTACGACGGTATTCCAGATCAGGGTCTTTGATGTCTTTGTAGATGCCAATTATATCGGGGCATGATATCGCTACCATTCCATTTTTTGCACAATTGCGCCCGGTATTGAAGTCGCTGCAGGTGGCGATATCCCATTCTTTGCATACTTCACGTCGAGCTGCAAAAAATGAGCCACTCAGGCCTACCAGGCCAGCGTGCACTGATTCCTGGCGGCGTAACCACATTTCATATTTAACGTAGGCACCTTCACCCACTATTTGGCCATCACTACTGATGAGCTGATCCTCACTTGATACTGCGCCCACTCGTTCATCAGTAAAATATTTAGTTAACAGACGTAAAGCGTCCGAAGGTATGTTTGTGGCCACGTCTGAAAATACTATGATATCGCCCTTTGTTGCCTTAATTGCACATAGCTGCGCATATTCTTTGCCTTTTCGTTTGTCCGCACGTACCAGCTGTATACCTTTGTCAGCGTATGATTCTATGATACTGTCTGTGGCATCAGTGGAAAAATCGGAGGCTATTACGATCTCAAGAGATTCTTTGGGATAGTCAATTTGCAGTGTATTTTCCAGTTTTTCACGAATGCGCCCTTCTTCGTTGTGAACAGCCACTATCAGGCTTAGTGTTGGTAGCTCATTATCTTCCTGTAAAACAAGCTGTAACTCCTTTTTGGCAGGGATGAGTATCAGGATTAATGGATAGAGAAAATAGCTGTAGATACATAATATGCCAGAGGTATAAAAAAGGATTTCCATATTCATAGCCTGATGTATCCAAAAGAATCGATCATTTCGCCAGCAATCTGGTTTATTTGTTCAATCTGTTCGGGGGAAAGGCGGTCGATGCTTTCCTGATTCATATTGCGAACTTGCTCATCGCGTTCATGAATCGACCATGAACGATCATTTTCAAAGTTTTCGAAGCCTGGCAGGCCAATGAAATCGGTTATCTTGTTAAGTGTGCCTGCAGTATCTGCTGCCAGATCTTCATATTTGATCCACATAAAATGCTCTAAATGTTCAGCATCCTGCTGTAATACCTCGTTGGATCGCTTCCACTGGTAAGCGCTCTTTTCTATTGGCCAGCTATTGATTAAATGTTGTGGATCGGCTTTGCGGCTTATGCCCTCTGACACGGCATAACCATTGCGCATAATGCCGATAAATCGCGCATTTTCAAAATTTTCCTGTAACCAACGTGTTTTAGCTGAATTGGGGGGTGACTTTTCCAGCAGCACGGGTTTTCTGAGATCCAGTCTCATAGCCCATTCCTTTTTTACCCGCACCGGATCAGGTTCTTTATCTGTTTCAGTTAGTCTGAACAAATCTTCTCGGTCAACCCACATGCGTGGCAGGCCAATATCATAATCCTTCACGAACTGATCAGTGATAAAATGCCCCTCGGTGGGTAAAGCCGAGATGGATGGATGTTGCCCGAGAAGTTCGGCAAGCAGTGTGGTGCCTGAGTTGTAACATCCCACCAGAAAAACCCATGTTTTATCTTTTGGAACAGGTGTCAATGCAATACGAATTTCGCGATTGAGCTGACCGAGGCACTCACGGATAATAGGTTTAAAACGTGTTCCTTTCATAATTTAACTGTATGTTCCACAGAAAGCGCACTATAACAAATCTATGTGCAGAGAACTAACGAAAATGACTGAACTTTGTAACATCCATGTCTTACATATCGTATCCGGTGATCTCTGGGCGGGGGCTGAGGTGCAGCTGTTTACCCTGGCAAAGGCGCTGCATGAGCAGCCAGCAACCAGAGTCAGCGTTGTTATACTCAACCATGGCATGCTGGAGCAGAAACTCAAGCAGGCGGGTATCGAGGTGATTGTTCTTGATGAATCAAAATTGAATGGTTTTCAGATTTTGTATCAATTGATCGTGCTCATCCGCAATCTCAGGCCAGATGTTATTCACACTCACCGTAACAAGGAAAATATTCTAGGCAGCATTGCGGCGCGATTGAGCGGCAATATTCCTACCCTGAGAACGGCGCACGGTGCGTCAGAGCATCGTCCCGCCTGGTACCAGATTCCTAAAAGAATGGTTTTGTTCATGGACTGGTTTTGTGGGCGATATCTACAAAAAAGTATCATTGCTGTATCGGAAGATTTGGCTGGAATTCTGGCGAAAGACTATCCATCAGACAAAATTAACGTTATCCAGAATGGTATTGACGAGAAACAGACTGGTCAGTCAGTGGATAACGAGAAGATAAAATCTGACCATCTCAAAATTGGTATTATCGGCAGACTGGTACCCGTTAAACGAGTTGATCTTTTTATTCGCACGGCTCATAAGTTGCTGGATGAACGTCCTGAGCTTAATCCAAGTTTTCACATTTTTGGTGATGGCCCCCTGCGTGATGAGCTGGAAGCATTGAATCAGCAATTTGCAACACATGCACAAATTCACTTTGAAGGTCATAGTCATTCGATTCACGAGCAGCTAGAAAGCCTTGATGCTCTGCTTATGACTTCAGATCATGAAGGTCTACCTATGACATTGCTTGAAGCGATGGTGCTGAAAACACCTGTGATAGCGCATGCTGTAGGTGGGATCCCATTGTTACTTGATAACGGAAGTTGTGGCATTCTGGTTGAGAATCATAAACCTGAGGGATATGTGCAGGCTATTATTGAGTTAACAAAAGAGCCATTGCTTGGAAAAAAAATAACCGATAATGCTTCTATGCGTGTTTCTGAATGCTATTCAGCTAAGCAGAATGCCAATGCTTACCTCCAGCAATACAGTAACCTGATGCCTGCATAGTGTACTGTATCCCGTTTATTAAAGCGGTGGACTATAGTTATATTTTTCAATGAGATAACGGTCTTTATTTGCGACTAGCTCAATGCTTGCGTCATCATAGTAAAAAGCAGCTGAGCGACGTTCTGAAACATTAGTCTTGCCTCCATCTTTATTGTGAATGGCGTTCATTTCGTCATCAGACAAGGTATATCCTGCTGCAGACATTATGCGAATAAAGTCTTCTTCCAGTGATTCTGTTTTAATCATATCGTTGGCAATATTAAAATCATGATCAAAAGCCGCAAGACCATCAAAATGTGTTAGCCGTCTATCCTTGAAAATGTGGTTGCCACGAGTAAATAATCGGAAATATCGGTAAGTTAGTAACCCGGCATGTCTGGAAAGAGGGCTAAAACCATAGCCTTCGCCAAAATCAAAACGACGCTTATCGTCTAGTAACATTTTAAGCCACTGACGAAATAATTCAGGCTTAGTTGCATCATGATAAGTAAACTGCCATTTTGAAACAGGTTTAATTGAATCGAAATACAGGCTTATCGCTAACTCATAAGGTGTCAGCCAGTTCTTGCCCATTGCCTTGGGTAGCATGCGATGATAATAATTGAGATCAATACC
>Ga0224511_10001857_pt1 | contig 13465 bp, 8 predicted proteins | sample SF_May12_sed_USG_2_FD_169988 | JGI IMG/M metagenome (GOLD analysis project Ga0224511, IMG submission 169988) | Sediment microbial communities from San Francisco Bay, California, United States - SF_May12_sed_USGS_8_1 | ecosystem: Environmental > Aquatic > Marine > Sediment | place: USA...
AACCGTGATTAGTAGCATCACCGTAACCATAAGAATACTTGGGGCGACTGGAAGAAAGAAGGTTAAACACAGGCATGAGCATGCAAACCCAGCGGAAAACAGCTGTAACTGCCACTGCCTAGTGCCTACCCCTATACAGTGATAGTTAAAGCTGCTGCAGTGAAATTGAGCCAGAAATATTCAAGCACAATGAAAGACGGTCATTTCTAGCCTGGATAGCGATAGTTCTGGCAATGAAAAAAATTTGTACAAACCAATCAAAATCGGAAGAATGGTCTGAAATCACATAGATATCTTAGAAATATTACTGCAAGTGAATAACTTCCAGACTGGGTTCATCCTCAAAATGAGTTCTGTGAGAAAACAAACGGGATATTTTATACCAGTGCAGTCTTGGAAGGGTAAATAAATAATACGGCTATAAAGTGCTAGTTGGCACCACGAAATGGTAGGCGGAGGTGCATAGAACAGGTGACACAAACATGCTAGCCAGTATCAGGGTCAATACTAACGTGCCATTAGCAAAACCAAGTATTGGCATAGGATAACTTAAGATAGATATCCTTCTGCCTTCCAGTGATATCCACTCTAAGGATAAACAGAAACCACTACACCGCAAACAGTAATTTTCAAACAGTCTCAACCAGCTCACTGTGTTAGATAGCACCGTTTCCGCATAAAAAAGCATTGGCAAACAAATATTTCAATGCACATCACATACCTTTCCAGTGGAATATTGTCACCATGATACTCCCTACAAGGAAAAACCAACCACCCATTAGTGCGCAAATAGTGAGGGAATGGCTGGAAAGACACCATCTTGCTGTTTGTGGGTTACAGAGAAATACCCCAGGGGTTGTCATCTGTTTGTTGACCTTTCCCTTCTTGTGCTACCATGGCCATAGGCATGCCAAACTTACTATCACTCTTCCTCCTTTCTGAAGAAGTACATGAGACTCAATGACTTGCGTGAGCTTTCGCTATCAAATCAGAAGCCAAGTGAACAGTGTTAAAAGGAACCAAAACAGACCCAACAGATGACACCAGCATTCCCCAAGAAGTAGAGCCCTTATAGATCTACCGAGAGATGACACTCTGTATGTACATTTATTATTATTGGTGCGCTAATGCGTGAAAAAGGCTTGGACAAGACATGGGATGAGACCAACATGCTCATATCAAACCGCTAGGACAGGGGATTTCATGCAGCAGAGCACTGGATGCAATCACATACACACACACGCAATATCTAGGAGCCATGCATGCCCACTAATCCGAAAATCACATTTTAGTGCATTTGAGAATTTCAGATGAAGTAATCCGACACAGCCAGGCTCCTAGTCATAAATACGGGTACATATCACCCATGCGTTAATTGGATACGGTGCACTTGGGATTTATCTAGAACACAAATTGAGTCTCTAGCCAACCTAACAATGGCAAATCGAGAATAAATACCAATACTCAATAAATTAAGGTGTATATACAGTCTATCCATTCAGATAATACATTTCAGGTTTTTCTCAGATCCAGATGCCTAAATGGTTTAGTCATGGAGGGAAGCGTTGGAGATGGTAGTCCAATGAAGGAAAAATGGTAACCCAATTTCCTCTTGTGTACATTACAAGATGCATTAGCAGCAAAAATGAGCGAGCGCTTGCCGTTTTAATGATGGGAAGACTTTAACTTTTGTAGCTCGAGAGTTCTGCTTTATATATTCGCTAGTGAGGGAGACAAACAGTTAAACTATTATGGTAAAATTTGTGTTCAACGGCTATGGCTAGGCTTTATACGAGGCACAATAATAAGACGCACATTTGATTGTTGAACCTGACACAGTGCGATGGTTATGCTCAGTGGAAAAACTATGCTGAAACCAAACAAGACAAACTACTGATGCATCACTACAACTTAATAACATGCGACAATCTCAGGCACGGGACTGAGTCACCACCAGTGTCAACATACAAAATAACCTAGTACAATATATTAACAGAATACTTACAATTCATCGCTTTTGTATTCCTTGTCATACGGAAGCTGTCTTCTGTACAGACTTGCCAGAAACAGGGAGATTATGAGCGCAAAGATCATCATACCAAGGCACCAGCCCAGACTGAACCATATACCATTCTGCAAACAGAGTAAAACTATTTTGAAACAGTGGTTCAATTTAGTATATTGACCCAAAAGATCACACATGATCATTTTAAAACAAAGATGACGCACAGAAAACTTACAAACGGATTGAAGACGGTTACGCAAGCAACGTCCACTAAACTCTGAATTGAGGTGGCCAGATCTTTACACCTGACTCCAAAGATCTGCAAGAAATAATATTGCATGTGTAAACTGGTTTCATTTTTGCTAGGCCTTGGCCATGTGGCAATTTGCGGTTTTTTAACAATTGAAGCCAAACTCTGAATGACAGAGAAGATTGCCATGGTTATTATATTTCCGGCACAACTGGATGCAACTCCATATTAACTAGGATTGCAGTTATAGACTGGTTACTCACAGTCTGATGTGAGAAACCTGGAGTGTCAATGCCAGTTTGGCATATTCCTGTAAACAATGCCCGCATGCCAGACCTGAACACAGTGGACAATGAGGATAACGGAATAGCCGAGTGATAGAAGGCTGGGCTAACAATCACAAGGTTTAGGGTCCGAATCCCGGTAGCGGCCAGCTCCCGTTGTGAGTATGACCTCAAGTCATATCAATTTAAGCTTGTAAAAAATATTACGATGGAGACTGATTTAATTAAGAGTTTTACTAAGAACGTTTTATGCAATTTTCAGATTTTCAGTTTATCCTCTTCAAGTATATGTATCTAATCTAAATTTAACATGAGATTGTATGAGTATTTGGGCCTGAAAAGGAAATAATAGGTGATTATCTACAAACATACTTTGAGGATCTAAGTCTATGAGTTATTCTGATTAGGTCTCCGACTTACTCAGTATTCAGAGAAAAACCGAAAATTCAAATGCATGAGATCTTGCAATCTTGACAATTTTTCAGTTTAGATTTTACCAACTCACCGAGTCAATAGTAGAGACAGTAGTTTGGTTCACAAGGGTCACTAAATCATCTGCTAATGATCTCAATGCCTACAACAGACACCGACATAGCTGTTTTACCACATCATGTTCATAGGAAGTTTGAAAACATAACTTCACAATCAGATAGTCTCACAATAAATAATATGATCCCATCTCCGGCTACAAGACAAGCTCATCATCTCATTAGTAATAATATGCCACTAACACACAGTTTCGGGATTATGCTAGACTACCACTGTGAGTGTGAGCTCCTCGTGTCACTCTTAGCTCCTAAGCAAGCCTCCCTATGAGGTAAAGCATTGATACTGGCTCGTTCGCAGTGCTTCCGGGTAAACTATAGCGGATAAACTAACAGATCTTTTCACAGAAAACCATTGATATGAATACATAGATCAGCAATCACTCTGCAATGCAAAACTGACCTCGCAGGCAGTATCACCGAGTTGTGACATCATCAAAATGGAACAGTTTCGATGGACTTGCTATGAATTCGTGGAAAAGGTAGACAATCTCATAAATTGGGTGCATGCTTTGCGGAGTTGTTTGCCCTTTGAATATAAAGGAAAGACAACTCGCAATATAATTGTTGCGATTGCTGTCTCTCCATAACATCACAAGCAAATCATTTCGCTTGACTTTGAGATTGACTATTCCCTATCCGTATACTCATATAAATGCTGAAAACTATTATGACTGCGAGAATGCAAACAAAAATAAGACCATTATTTCCTCACCTCCCTGACAATGTTAGCGCCATCGTTGTTTATTTTAGTCTGCGCGTCATTCAACTTGTTGAGTAGATCAGCAGCAGCTGTCTGCATTCTGGTACTACTTTGAACTCCAATGATTGTAGTGTTGAGATTTTCCTGCAAAATTATGGAGATTCTCTCACACGACAAAAATCTGATAAATTCATAACACATTGTATCGCCGGATGGCGATTGGAGTACTTTTATACATGTGATTGTTACAGGTTTCCCCGAGTGCGCTGGGTCATCTAATAGTAGTTGCTTGTGTGTGACGGGTGCTTTAAGATAGTCAGCCTGAACCTCTTTTTGTTATTTCATTTGAAAATATAAGGAAATGTTTAGCTCATCAAGATATAGATATAGCCATGTTATTTAGTACTGAGACTTTAGGTTGAAGATACTCACCGCAAGTCTCTCTACTTCAGGCACCTCTGTATTGAGCACAGATGTATACTCCATTAGCATTTTATCCAGTCTCTACAACACCATGTATAGCATGAGAGTGACATAGGAGCACGATACGCTGGGTCCAACACTAGCCTCAGCAGACTAGTTAACGCATATAAACAATATATTCAACTAAAAATGCTTGCTCGGTGCTCAACACAACAATCAAATGTGTTTAGGTAATGCATACTTCTACATTAGAAGGTTGGGCTTGCTGCTGTGTCTTTATGACCTGGGTAGAGTCTATCAGTGCGGTGACGGTACTTCGTAGCGGCTTATTCACCTACAACCATGCAATCGCAAAAGTGACATCAAGCACAAACCATCCAAGATAGAAAATCTCCAGAGCGTAAGAGTGCGAATGCAAATTGAAGAAGGTGATGGGATCAATTATGCGTCTACTGCTACCAACTTTGCCACAAAAAACTTGTGCCGGTAAGATGTACCAAGAAACAGCGCATTCAGTCTGATGGTCACTTAAAAGTAAAAGGGGGAAATCTGGCCAATTTACAGAGAACTGACAATGTTGATATGGCCATCGAAAACCGGGCAGGCCTGGCAGTCAGAGACACTCTTGTTTTGATTTACACAGTCTCTGAGTTATGCATACATTCAGTTTGATTCACAAAACACGTCACTGCAGTCTCTTGCATCGTACTTACTGCGGTGATCACATCATTTAGGTTGTAAGTAGCAAAGTCTAGATTTATCAGATCATTTAGCTTGTTTGTCAGCTCCGTACTTAGGAAGTTTAGATCACTTGTCTGTATATTTATGCCATTTATAATGGCATCGATTGAAGCAGGGTCTAGATTATCCTGTGAATGAGAAACTGGGATATGAGGGTACATAGTCTTGTTTATGACCCGACCTATCTTGTTGGCTAATGTGAGAATCTTGCCAAAAAACCGCGGTCACTTCAATGTGCCACAACAATGAAACAGAGTCTCAATCACAGGAATGACCGAACTGATTAATACAAATAGGCCTGCAAATAGGCTTGCAAGGTAAGCAAGCAGTGTACGGTAAAAATACTGACACGAAGATTCTTCATGGATACTAGGGGAAGATGTTTAAAATCACTCTGTGCCAGTCTAATAACGAAGCCAATTAATAAACCATGAATCATAGCCTTGGGTGGTTAAGTTTACTTACCATGACCTTTTTAAACAGTACATCCCGGCTGAAACCAGCGGTCTGGTTACCTAGTGCTCGCAACACATCCTCAAAATCAGAGTCATCAAGGCAGCCTCTGTATAAGTATATATCATCAGAATGATGTTTACTAACAGCAGGCTAGTCAGAGTGATAAATCTTCCATCTACTAGAAAGCTTATACTATATTATACAAATCTAAACTACAGACTGCACTATAAACATATAATACAGACTATGTATCTATAGACTGCACTATAAACATATAATACAGACTGCACTATAAACATATAATACATACTATGTATCTATAGACTGCACTATAAACATATAATACAGACTGCACTATAAACATATAATACAGACTATGTATCTATAGACTGCACTATAAACATATAATACATACTATGTATCTATGGTTAGCGCCGTATTTACGGCCTAGGGCTTTTCAACCAGGCAGCGAAGTCGGCGAATGCATGGTAACACTTACTGATATACACCGAGGTACTGATTGAGCTTCATTGGTCCATTGTTTGTCGGTATGACTATGGGATTTTCAGCAAGCGCCTTAACAAGTGGCTTTGGATCTTGGACAGTCCAACAGAGATGACTGGTCACAAGGGAGCCAATAGAAAACATGATCACGGTGAGCAGCATGAGTAAGGAGAAGAAGATAAACGTGCAGCCAACTCCGCTGTAATAAAAAAGACAATAATGACAATGACAACAATTAGATCATCTATATAACCAAGTAAGAAGGAATGCTCCCTTGATGTATCACTGAGATGCTGCCTCTGAAGTTCAGCACAACATGACAAGAATTATACCTCTTAGTTCCATTGTTTACAACAGCCTTTAGTTACTCAGCTTGCAAATCAAAGGGAACTGAGTATATCTAGTCTAATATAAGGATGAAGCTGTCTGAAAGACCATCGCATTGTGACTTTACGAGCTACAAACAGGAAACGGTTATGCGTGCCTAGTCATTGAATTTATCTTAATCGTATAATAGTTGGTCACATATTCATTTCCTTGAGAGCGCTTATAACATATCAACATGTGATGTAAACCAGGGGTGGATTTAAATCTTTAAATGACCACCCTTGAATTTAAACTTCATATAACTAGCTATTGCGGACTGAAGCTCAACACACACTTTCCACCTTGCCACAAGCCTGGATGACTCACCTGAGCATTAAGCTGGCGCCTGCCCCTCGGTTACAGCAGTTCGCGCCATGACCAGGTCTCTCGCCACAACCGCAAGTCAGTCCCAGCAAATAGAACAGTGCTATCAGTCCAACTAGACTTCCAAGACCGAGCGCCACTTTCCACCTAAAACATGAAAAAGTACTTTAAATATCTGGATGTTTCTGTATTGCGTGTCAGCGTCAGAACATCCAAAACTCAAAATCAACAGATAATGGGAAGTGGGTGAACCTAATATGAGATCATAACCATAGGCTTGTAATATCTAATGGGCATACAGTGTGTTGGCTAGGTGTTCTATGTTGATGGGGATAAGTGTACAATAATAGATTACTCGCTAAATAGTATTAGTAACTGCTGCCTTTTTATTCTGTCATAACACATAACAGCGGCACTATTTACTAGCATGAATCATTATCACCACGTGTCCCATGGTCAGGTGGCAAGGGCTGTTATTATCACTGCCTGCCTCATATCTGTGATATTTCAGTGATATTGCAACAGTGCAGGATAGATAGTGCAGTATGCCGTAATTAATTATACAGGCCCATACAGGCCCGTGGCAGCACACCCCATCACACTGGGAGATTTTCGCGAGTGAATCGCCCTTGGCAACCAGTCAAAAGTCTCACATGATTATTATAGTCATGGGTCGATAGGACGAGGGGCTTATAGCGAATAACCGCACAGTCACAGACTTACTGGATGTCAAAGGCAAACTGAACGTCTGAGTTAGAGAGGTATTGTAGACCGGTGCCAATTTGTGCATCAAATGAGCCCAGAAACTACAACAAACGATGATGATCATAAGGCACACCGGATTAAACTCAAGAGACCGATGTTGGGTTGAAAGGAGATCATTACATGAAAAAAACATCAGCAGCCTCATTCAGGGAGTACCAATATATTATCTTCCTGCAGGTATGATTTAACATTTGAATGGTAAAGCATACATAACTAGCGAAACAGTGTAACAGAGCGTCAGCACTCTGACTTTACGGGCTTGAGTTACTATAACCAAACACTGCAACGGAAACCTGTTAATGTTAAAGAGACTGACCGGTGAGAGAAGGTTGCTGATGTTGTCGACTAGACCGGTCACCTGACCTTTGGCGTCGGCCACTTTGGTGAGTACATCTATAAAGAAAGTCAGCGTAATATAACGAGTAAATCTTCTTTAGTGAGCACCTTACAGTGACCTTTTCATTCAATGAACTTAAACGGGGCAAATTCCAAAATGATTACGCCTAACACCAGCCCCTTTCATAGCAGTTATAGCAGGGATAGCTCAGTTGGTAAAAGCTTGGATCTGCATTTTAAGGGTTGCAGGTTCGCGCCTCTCTGCCGGCGGGGTGTCTTTCTCGTATGGGTTTTTAGCAAGCCTTTCACTCCAAATTGCTAACATGGCTTCGGATCACTGCAGTAAAAAAAAAAAGAAAATTCCAACCAGTGAATTAGGGTCAAAATCACTACACGGTTGTAAAAGATCTACCTCTCCCTTCTCATTAAGAGCAGCGAATTTCAGCGGGTGATGAATGGCTTAGGTTGACCGCCCCCAACCACCGGGCCATCCGTTCAGTCATGTAGCAGGCGCTTCACACTGAATCAGCGGGTGCTCTGGAAGAGTCGAGCTGGCCCTGGGCATAGTCAGCTTCTACTATGCTAACCCTGCCCAGCCTGCAATTTCGTTGCTATGGTATAGTCGGAATAACGACTGACGCCGAGCTACAATGAGCATATATTCCAGTTCGAGGACAGCTTTTTAAAGACGAAATATCTAAGTCATAATTTGTTCTTTAAATTGGACGGTCACTGTAAAGACTCTCGTATATTCAATCATAAGGTCAAATGTACATAACCTCTACAGTTCCCCTTTGTTAAAAACGCGAATACAGTAAGTCATCTATAACATTCAACATATCCATCAAACATAGCTACGCAGATGTTGTACCAAGCTACCATATACTGGACTCCGATCTACACATTACTGAGTGGCAGTTACAGCTTTGTTTACCAGCGTGCAGCGAGGTAACCTGCCGAGATCGAACACCAGGTTTACAGGATGGACGATCTTTTAGAGGGCGACAAGGGCAACTTTATATATGTGTAATCCTCAAGAGGTCAGAAATCAGCAATGTAACACCGCTAAATGTCACTCATCACTTACCAGTTCTACCGCTGTCAAAACTTTGGTTAATTTTTGTATTCACCGTCTCCATAACCTAAAACATGCATTTCATATTATTTCATGTTTGTCCCCTTATCTAGGTTATCTAGGTTATTATTAGAAGTACAAGATGACCAATAAAGCTGCAAGCAAATGGGTTAGACTCTATGTAATCATTGGCTGGTACTAACCTGATCAAAAGCTGTCCTAGCCCCGTTAACACTGTCCAATCGCTGTCGGAGATTCTCAATATCTTGTATCGCCTGTAAAAAGAAAGTCCACTATTCTCATAATGCCTGTGTGTCTTAAACTCAACTTATAATCAACCCCGAGTGCGTGCCACAGAGTTATAAATAGAAGTATAACTCTATATACGGGTGCGTATATAATTTACCGTGGCGAATGAGACTTTGACCATATCCTCCGCAGCTTGGGCAGCATTTTTCAGTCTATCACAAGCGTTCTGATCAGCGCAGCCAACGAGACCTTCAGCTTGAGCATTAGCGCGTGTCAGCTTCGGTTCCGCGTTTCCAAAGGCCACTCCCACTCCATCAAGATAAGTCTTTGCACTAGTCATGCTACTGTTGATTTGGCTCACCTCTGTAATGAGAAAATAACTTCACCAACAAACCAGCATGGGACAGACCAAATAGTTCATAATGGTCATTGACTTGACGGTCGTTAGATATCCAGCGTAAGCTATAAACTAAAGCATCGGTCTTCATACTTTAACTGTATATATTATTCTTCTGCGCTATAATAATGTTACAGAGCATGCTCAGGCCATTTCAGTACAAATACTTCACAATGATTCAACAACTATTGGTGATAGTAACCACTAATCCACAAACTTGACCAATGAAATCTGGTTCAGGGTTAGAAAATAATTATAGAGGTTTCTAAAACCTGTACTACAATTAATCGATACTTAGCTCATCACACATGAAATAGCGACTTTGTCACCTACCACCTATAAGGGCATCCAAACTAGCGGCAACATCAGCGGTGTTTGTTTCTTGTAAGATTTTATCAGTTACTGTCTGCCCTACACCTACAGAAATGGATGAAGAACTGTCAGCACAGCAAGATACAAATGATGATTGGTGACCACTCAAGAAACTCTTATCTGCTGACAACCCACAGGATAGTATTATCATTTTGGTACTGCAGGTTCCAGGTGATATTTGGACTGACGACATCAGTAAATCAGTCAATCGTATGATTCTACAGTATCCACAAGTGTCAAGGGTCCAAAGCTTACCATCCAAATAGTCATTGATATCTTTTTCAAGGTGATTCAAACTTGCCAACGTCTGTCCCTTCAGATCCTGCAGATAGAAATCAAATCGAGTTATGTATCAAGGAAGTAGGCCTACCAGCAAGTTCAGATCGCAATTAAAATGTTGTGATGGCACTGCAATAGGAAAATATAGGAGCAAGTGGCAAAGGGTGCGGGCCAGTGTATAATACTTCAGTATTGTGATTGTTATACTGCCAGGTCATGTTGGCTTCTCATTGCGAAGAACAAAATGAATCACCTTTCAATACATGAATGCAAATCAGTCTGGTAAATCACGGTATTATGACGCATTAGATTAAATCGGCAACCCGGTGGTTATAGGCGGGTCATTATACCACCATTATCCGCAAGTGTACAGCGGACTCTGAGAGAGTAGAAAAAAGCTCTATAAACAAGGAAAGGGGTCAGACTCTCAACCTAAGATAGAGCCCTGTGTAGGGGGTACTCACCTCTTCTAAAGTTCGATTGACAACATCGCTGAGCGCAGCGGAGCGGGTCTGCACTTGTTTAGCTATAGCCCCATCAGCTGATGTGATATCGTGCAGCTTATTTATGCTGAAGAAGAACATCACCATGCCACCGCTGAAAAACCGACCATGATTTATCGCCAGTTCGTGACCCATTGTTAAGCAGATATCATCTAGCCAATAGGTGGGGGGGGGGTTGAGAGATTAATAACAATCTCTTATAAAGTGAGAGCACTGTCCGAAATGCACCACTAAGTGTCTATGTAACCCATAGAGTTATCCTCCACATACATATGTATGTGTATAAAAACCAGCTGCAAAATTAGTCAGTTAGGGGTTTTATTTGATTTGAAAAATATTTTACTCGAATGAATCATAGTGCATCGGTTTTAGCTCGCTTGGGGTCAGTATACGGCCCAACAAAGAATAGCGACACAGCTGTTCGGAACAGTTGGGTATTGGGTTTTAGTCTTCAATACACAGCGCCAGCTGCTACACACAATCCTGGGGAACAGAAATCTCATCATATTATTCTGAATATAGCGGATGTAATTGCTCTGCCTTCCTGTCTGAATTTTATGAATAGATGGGGAAACTCAGTTACCCCTTACACACTCTCTTTGTCATAGTAATTCTGGACAGAAACGGGTTTACACCACGGACATTACATCCTGGTGAGATAATTAAACCCTTTGTCATAAGCCCAGTCATTCGTACCAGTTGACATCATCGCCGATATCTAATGGCTTTTCTTATTAGGCAGAAGCTTTCATCACTTTGAGTCATGGCGTTGGCTATTGAGAGAGCGGCAAAAAGAGGTTGAGGAAATGAGCAGTTGCTGTTAATTTCGTGGCACTGGTACTTTTTGACATTACAGAAGTCCTGAAAATCCTGCACACGTATGCATCATATTTCCTAAATGTTTCACCAGTGGTGAAAAAATGAGCAACTTTGTAGTGAAAAAATGGTGTTTGATACAGATTGGTTTCTAGTACAGAATATAGTCAGCCTATGTGTGCTCCAGGTCTGCGGTAGTAATCTGTAGTAGAACACTGGCCAGAGTTTAACGTAATGAGTGTTTGGGTACATGGAACTTACACTAGGACCAGGGTAAAGATGAGCAGTAAAGCTCCACAAAATAGACGCTTGCATTTGGCGTGGCGTGGATCGTGCTCATATGTCTTCCCCCCGCACTTGTTGCACGAACGGCAACAGCAGCAGAAACATCCAATGAATGGCATGAGCACCAGAAGTAAAACTCCAATGACAAGACAGGCAGCAAACCCGTAGTATCCATTCAAGACCGTCTACAAGAACATGTTTGATGAAGATTATCAATGCACTGGGGCTCTGCTAACCTATCTTCTCTTGATCAAACAACAACCTCCTATCAGTGTGTGTTATCTTCTTGTTTTATTTGCCAAATAGGACTGGCTAGTTCTCATAGGTGTCACAATATTTCCTGGATGCCAAAATCACATTCCAGCTCAGACGATGATGCATTACATTGTCAGTAAATTACAGTAATTTATAAGCAATCGTCAATAAACAGTTTACTGCAAATTAGTTACCTGAGTAAGTGGCCAAGCATTAGAAGCTGCCACACCCTCATTAGTTTGATCTAGGATTTTGGCTACAAGTAGAAAGTAATGGCTTAGTTAGCGAGTCACATTCGAACTACTACACTTTCCTGCCACTGTCTTCTGCATCACAGCAAATAGGGCGTAAATAGGCCGGAGGGCTTGGGCTACATGTACAGGAATAGATTATAAGAGAGGCCATGCTATATGAGTCATCCACATGCCTTTGTTTTGCTCGCTGTTCAAACAAACAGGATAATAGGCAATGGACTGAGCAGGGCCACCCATAGTAATAGGATAACATACACTGCCTTGAATCAGTGGATGGTAATGACATTATACCAACCTAAAGCTATCAAATCAAATTGGCTTCTCCTGGGGTTTAAAACAACTTCGGCCATGCTTTTGGTGTACAGTACAGGAGTCTTATAAGGGCAATGGCCACTGTCCCGATACTCACTTAATGTCTCTACAGAGATTCCTGATGCAGGGAAGACTAGTCTTAGGAATCCATCTGTCATCTGATAAAGAGGCTCTAAGGCGGTATCGAATGCACCTGTCGATGTGCTGTTATCGGATGTGGCTCTACAGAGTGTGGCGAACAGTGTGCACACTGCTAAAGTCCATAGAGCTCTTTGGTATGAAGACATGATTATGGCACAAATGTGTCACTTCATATATAAAACCTCGCGAAATTCTTGACACTCAGAGGTTGAGCTCTTATCCTGTTCCACAATTGTTTAATTCAAGAGTTTATCATAAGAATTGGGCACACTGTGGGTTAGACTGCAGTATAGCGTCAGTTTATCATCACCAAATAGTAGTAGGGCGATAAGCGGGGCGAGCTGATGGATCTGTTCGGTACACAACCAGGAACCAGGAGTATCACTATCTGCATGCAGGGTTGAAGATCACACTCACAGCACTGTAAAAACGGATATAAACATGTATAAAGGGATGAACGATGTATAATGGACATAAACGTAACAAATGCTGCGTGTCAAACTAAACCCACGCGCACCAGTGAAAATCATACTGATACTGATAGTGATACTCTAAAAAAATCCTTCTTAAGCAAGGCGAGTCACATTAGCGCCTCAGCGTTTAGTACCCGTACTGATAGCAGTCACTCAGTCATGGTCATACAGCACAATCACTGAAAGTGAATGACTGAGTGAGAGGTAGCCACACTGACAGTCACAGTCAGTCACTATCTGACACAGTCAGTGCATGTCATTGTCAATAATTTATTAAGTTAATTTTCATTATTAAGTAACTATTAAATAAAATTAATTAACTAAGCATCGTACTCAGTCATACTCATACGTA
>Ga0224511_10001858_pt1 | contig 13463 bp, 5 predicted proteins | sample SF_May12_sed_USG_2_FD_169988 | JGI IMG/M metagenome (GOLD analysis project Ga0224511, IMG submission 169988) | Sediment microbial communities from San Francisco Bay, California, United States - SF_May12_sed_USGS_8_1 | ecosystem: Environmental > Aquatic > Marine > Sediment | place: USA...
TTGGGGGGGGGTGTGCGGGGGCGGTGTAAACACTTATCGATGGGATAATTTGTATAATGTTTTCACAAAATATCGTTTAGGGTCAAGGTTTGCTATTGATAAAATATCCCCTTATGTGTATTTCTCCAAATCTGAGCACCATTGGTGTCTTCTAGTTGGAATACATTATAATGTTTCTGTCGTTAATGGTAAACAAGAAAGTAATAAATGCACATAAAGGCCTAGATTATGGAATGTCAGTGGTCGTTCTCAACATTGCAGGTCGTGATGTATTACCATTTTGTTCAAAATTCAATTAATCAAAATTACGCACAAATGCCCGTTGGTATGCACTACTGGTGTCTTTGGAATATACTGTCATGATCGTAATATTCTGAATAACGAATAAGAATGTTACTTTATTTTGTAACAATTCATTTAGGTTTCAAGATTGATGTAATATATTTTAAACCATAATGAACATAACGTACGACTATGTGCGACGACGTTTTGATGTATATGTAGAGTAAACAGCAATGTCATGACACTTTTGAAAGTAATAATGTTGTTTAAAGATGCTATGCCTGTATCTTTTAGGTCAGTCTTGTTTACATCTTACATTTAAACCATATTTAATCAGTGAAACCTACATGTATTCCCGTAAATATGAGAAACTGCCAAATATAGTTATTCATGCATGTAAATATATGACAGAAAAAATGAATTTGTTGAAAATTTCTGGCCCGCAAATTTGGCTTTGTTTATTTACGTTTCGACCCATTGCGTCGAAACAGTTAAATAGCTTGTTAGCAATCGATACTCTCAGTTGACTAGGTGGTGCAGTGGTAACGCATCCGCTTTGGGTGCAAGAGGTACCGGGTTCAATTCCTGGCTCCGGCAAGGGTTTTTAGGTTTGATTTTTTTGTTTTGTTGTTGTTGTGTTTTTATTTTTTGTCCATCAACACATTATTTGTTACAATGTGATGCAAATCCTTTTGCACTGTTAATTTATTTAGTATACTTAACATTTTGCAAGATTTTTGACTGATTATAAGGGTATAAAGATACAGACCTAGCATCTTTAACGTTTTGTAACAATGCCTCGTCTTCCTAAACCAATGTAAGTAATATTTTTAAACATAAATAACGTGTTACTTTGTAAAACTGTTTCGCAGACGGAATGCAGGCAAACATTGTGCTTCGACTTCAATAAGAAAACGCATATGTTTTATTATTTACACATAATTAACATTGTCAGTAATAGACGTGTCTGTATACGCAATTTATTTAAGGCATTGGCATCGCATTGTTGTTCTCATGTTACTTGTTTTTACATGTAAGACATGTACGGAAACACGCAATAATGTTTTATTGTATAAAATTGACAATGTATTGAACATTATCCAGTTTTTTTATTACTTTACATATTTATTTTTAAAACAATGTTTACTGAAATTGGTGTTGTTGTGGGTTTTTTCTTCTTCATGAGTTTAGTATTTTGCAAGCTTGATTTGAAGGATAAGATGCTAACCAAATACATTGCTATTCTTATATTTGATCGCAATAACTATAATTACAACTTTAGGCCACACCTTCTCAAAAGTATTTTCGTTTCGCAATGCTTAGTGTTTAAGAAAAAAAGAATTCGGCAGTTTCTCCCACTAAGGGGATACGAAGTCACTAATTAAATATGATTAAAAAGAATAATATAAATGGAGGAGATGTTCAAAGAAAAAATGTTGTAAACAATGTGGACAAGTCAAGTTTATGGGCACCATGACAAAATGGCCCGTACAAAAACACACAGAACATCACAAAACACAAGAGTTGCAAGTTGCAAGATATATGTATTGTATCTGTAATAAATGTATATATAGCAACAGTAAAATGCTAAGTGCAATACGTTTTTGCAATGGTACAGTCACCAACCATGTAACGCAATGTTTTGTTAATGCAGGGCAATTTGTCTTAAATACACATGTTTCTTTGTAAATTCTCAATTATGTAAAATTGACTTTATTAGTTAATCTTTTTTGCTTCATATTATGATCAGTGAACTCTTAATATAAATCTGATCTTTTGAGACATTCACAAAATACAATAACATTCTCAAATATAATAGAAAACGGACGATTTAAGCATATAGCTCTTTGTCATGTTATGTAACCTTACTATTTCTGATCTTTCGTGACATTCACCAAAAGGTTTATAATAAAAGAGTCTTCATTCTAATAGTAAATACGTATTGTAAATGAGACATTTCCATTGCGTACTTCCTGTAAATGAGACATTTCCATTACGTTTTGTTTAGAAGCTGTTACGTTAGCAGCTTGCCTGAAAAAAAAACACAGCTAAAGCCACTAAACAACTAATGCCGCATTGTCAGGAATTCACATATATACTTCGCTTTTGACATTTATTGAATGACGTACACTTTATGCATCTCAGATAATTGTGGCACATGGTATTTTGTGTTTAAAATTCATGAATTGCCACTGTTTACATGCGTATGATAAAAAACTGTCTTACTGATCCCTCTACTGTTTTTTCTTGTAGTCGACGTGTGTAGGCAATAGCAGTCAATCGTGTGGTACCTTAATATGTCTTCTATTGGTCGGCAATTTATTCAAAACTTTTATTATATCTGTTGATTTCCCTGTTAAACATATACATTTCAATTTTAAACCGAGTTGCCAAATCGATAGATGACATATTAGAGTACCACACAAATAAGTTCACTAAATACGTTAGTATCAAGAACATATAGAGTTTCGAAAAAAATCTTTTTAGGTGTGTAACACGATCATACCTTAGTGGAGTCCCTATAAAATAACAATAAAACAACTCTTTTTCTTATAAAAGAAACTAAACGCCGACATCATTGAACAGAAAACTAGCAGTGACATTTTCCTTTCACGAAGACATGTGCAGTGGAGACATGCTGCGTCGTAAAGATATATCTTAAGAATATAGTGTGTATATGCATGTATATATACGGAATCTGAGTGCGAAATACATAGTCGGTTCTTAATGTACATCCATTCGTATTAAAATACTAAAAATGATGTCCAATTAAAACCACAAATAGTTTGAGTTTTAATGAAGCATATATCTTAACGAAACATGACAGACGTGCGCTGACGTCGATGCTATTTGCGATGACATTAATATTTCGTGAGGATAAGGAGAAAAACAAAATCAATGTATGCATCATTATATATCTTGTTTATTGTTTGAATTCAGATATCGGGAGAGTCGACCATGGACGAGTGCATGCTGATATTCGAGACATGCGAGAACTTTAGTTTTTACAACTTCACGACGCCAATGTTTCCTCCATTTTCGTCTCCGCCGCCATACCGGGCGCCACCAGCGAAGGGAGGCGAGCTGTTCTACGCATATGCCACGCCAATTGTATTCGTTATGGGAACGATAGGCTGTGCCTTGTCAATGCTAGTATTCCTGTCAAAGAACCTGCGACGGCTGTCTGCAAGCCGTTACCTTGCCATGTTGTCCGCCTCTGACATGTGTACACTGTGGTTTTACGTGTTGGTCGAATGGCTAAGACGTGGAATTCAGTATATTTTCCCCCAAGTTCACATTTCATTTTTCGAAACTGCCGGCGTTTGCCAAGTATGGGTGTTCTTTAGCTATCTATCAAGACTGACGTCCGCGTGGCTTATTGTAGCGTTCACGTGTGAACGTTTTGTAGGAGTGTGTATGCCAATGCGTCGACGTCGGTTAGCGTCACGAAAAGACACGTCAAAGATCATTTTTGGAGTTTTTGTGGCGGCATCCCTTTTCTCACTTTATAAACCAATTATGAGCGAAATTCAGATGTTTAATGATATGCCTATTTGCACTAGCATGAACTCCATGGTATATGAATCATTTATTCTAGACAGTATATACGCAGCATCAATAACAATAGTACCTTTCTGCATCATTACAGTGTTAAATTGTCTCATAATTCGTAAATTTATTCAACGTCGAAAAAGCTTTAAAACAAAATTCATCACATCCGAGTGCCACATTCGGTTAGAGTTCACCTTTATTCTGCTCGCAATTTCGTTCTTTTTTATTGCACTTAACCTACCGTTCTTTGTTGTTTGGGTAAGACAATTCTTAAGGTCTAGCTTTCTGTCATCAAACTCCAATTCGTATGAAACGGAAGACTCTACGACATTCGAGTTTTGGAGGGAAGCTCTACTTATAACACGGACAATATTTTACATGAACTATTGTATAAATTTTCCGTTGTACAGCTTGACAGCAGCGTCATTCCGGCGAGAGTTTAAGCGTGCATTAACCTGCTCGCGGAAACGCGAAACTCGCTTTAACGACACCTTCCGGCAGACTCGAAACAGCTCATCCAGAACATATGACTCGGCAGCAAAGTATCGGAGCTCATACGTGTGACCATAATACGCTGTGTCCTTTGTAAATATTATGAACTTAATTAAAATGACATATTGTTCTTGCTACCTTCATATCTTAAAGGGCGGGTGTACCATCTTTTTATCAACATTTGTGTAAATATATCAATAAAATATCATGAAAATTATCGTTCAACAGTGTAATAAGACAAATAGCACCGAAGCATTTAGTAAAATACGTCAAAACGTACACCCGATATGAACCGATTGAAATGTTGACTGCGACCAAACGTATATATAACGTATATCTACTAAAACCCGGGATCCAGATTATGCTCCTGAGAAGCAAAATGATATTTTAAAAATAAATATATCTCTTTATACGCATTTTCGGCATTAGATTTTGTACACTACACACTTACTTTTGTGTCTACTAGATGATTATTGAGTTTTATTAATCTTTACCTGATCGTACGAAATTATTGGCATTCTTGTACATTGTCCGTTTAATGTTTTAATCATTGAAGAAAGAATAACGAACACAATATAAAAAGATTTGTATTCGTCATGATGACCTCACTTAAAAATGTTTTGTCTATATATTTCGACAAGATGTGTTTTGTAGCTTTATTATTTGGGGTGAAGTCCTACTTCTCTAAATATAAAAAAACTACTAATTTTAAATATAATACTCATAGATGATTCCAATTTTATCATTTTTAATATTACTTTCAAAACTTAACAGTCTTAGAAAACTAAATAATCATTGCTACAACACAAATATTACCGTCACAAATTTATAACGGTCGAAAAGTGTAGCATTTACATTTATTATTTACAATATTTATCTAAACTCTTTCGAACACATTACCAAATAATCGATGGAAGTCAATTGTTTTCCCAGCACATTGACGTCATATGGTTTATACTGCATGAGCGTATTTCACAAAATGTTTTGGCTCGCTTTTCACCCAGGGGTTAAATTGTATATTGTCCAATGAGAAACGTTGTTAGCGAAGCTCATTTAATATCCATAAACTTTATTACACAGTTCACTTACACAAATTATTTTCTTTCTTCAAAATAGTTTTAGGTTTATATTGTTTGCCGTTTAATAACCATCGTCAATTCATATATTTATAAAGCATATTTTAAAATTTTGAGATATATCTTCTTTTAATATTATGGAAGAAAACGGTGGTCAGCGACTTTGTTTTCGGTTGTATATATTGTGCATGCAGGATGCTGAAACAGTTAATAGCTTCACTACATCAACAACTTTCAACTGGCTCGGTGGTTAGCGTGTTAGACGTTTGTGCGTCATGTCCCGGTATCAAATATCATGCCTGGAAGGGACTTCTGTGTTTTATGTTTTGTTTGCTCTATTTGTTGTCATTTAAACATCTTCGTGTTAACATCAGGACACAACTAAATTCAGTTTTGGGTCTACAGTTAAAGAAACACTTTATTCTCGTAGTGATACATTAAATCTCTAAATGAAAGATATTAGCTCCATATAATGATATAAAGACACGTTATGCAAATAATATTTCAGTATTAATATTAACATTTGCCAGAAATATCACTTCACAAATAACATCACTACTGTACCATATATAAAGTGTAACACATTGAAATTATGAATATGTATTGATTTGCATGCAAAACTCGCAAATATTAAATTTTGTTCTTTAAAGACAAATAATTGAATAACAGCTTTATTTGTGGTTTGAATGCTAATTTAATATTATACAATCATCCACATAAACTGACGATGGTTTGTTATTTGAAAACAAGGCCTTTAAAAGCAAGAATGACTTTTGATATTCTATAAACCAACTTGTTGCTCATAATAATTTTTAATAACACATTTTTAATGAGTCATATTGATATGTTTAGCACATATTTCTAAACTAGCTTTGATCTACACATAAGTTAAACTTATTTTGCATCAATAAGAGTAATCTGCTGTATGAATTTTGTTTGTATTTTTTCTAAAGCCTTGTAGACACCATCCAACGAATGACTAAAATGTATACCACCAAACCTAGTGCATTTAAAAGGAGATCGTACTTAAAATATTGTTACACGGATGGTTAGTATCAAATTTTTTTATTTCCTATTTGCTTGCAACCAATCATATTTCAAATTCAGTTGAGAAATGTGTCAGTTAAAGCACTACAAAAGCAATCATATTTCATATTCAGTTGAGAAATGTGTCAGTAAAAGCACTACAATATTTCACATATAATCAAGAGTTCACAAGATCTGTTGCATCTTAAAACAGAGTTACTTTAAACAAAACTCTAAGTGCATTTTACATGGAAAACGAATACACCTAACATATACAGTGTGTTGAAATAAATTGCTGAAATATACATAAACACTATGATGATACGAAAATCTATTATTTCGTTTCGTGAACGACTTCCCTATCACATCAACATCTACGTATTAGCAACTGTTAAACACAATGACTTAACAAAGGGAATAGAAATCACCAACGGCAAGCTAATTAACCACATCAGCGTGAACAAAACATTCAAAAGCAAGTGTATTATATATAAATTTCAACATCGATTTATAGTATTACAACATTAAGACAGGTAGAAGAACCTGCATACTCGGGTGAACACCAAGTTTTGTTTGTTAACACTAACAACTACATTTCTCCACAACAGATGACGTCAACAGAAGTTCAACAGGGATCAGCTGAGTTTAGAAGATAAATCAACACCAACAACTTAGACAGAGTGGTATATGGTATACGTGTACAACTATTCTCCATGTAAAGTACCATTGCCAGTGTCGGTTTATGAGGAATTATGTGTAAACATACATGTATGCAAATAATTTTTGGCACAATCCCATGTTAATGTAAACAGAAGAAATGTGCAAAGAAAAGATGATGCAAGCAAACAAAAAAAGTCAAGGTTTAGGGTCTCATGACAAAATGACCAACACAAACAGTCAACGGTTAACGTAATTATTTACATTAGTGACTTACAAAATAGTTAAACTCCCAAAACATTTGAGGATTTAGAAATACGGGACTTAAGCCTATATGACCCCAGCGTTAACTAATTATCATCACTAAGAAAACCAACCACACAGTCACACATATATTGCAAATCCAACTAAACAAACGCAACTGAAGTCTTTAGTATTTCCTTACGCAGTTTTGTGTCATACATTGGAGTCACGCATACTCTGATTTTGTCATACCAATATATTAACACTTTTGTTTCCTAAGATGTTACGATAGAAAATATAATTATTTACGTATTGCCATAGATCACCTTTCGTTTCAAGAAAATGAATTATGCGGCTTGTATGCTCTTTTGGCACTCATTATGCAAACTAAAACGGTGTGGTATAGGGCAATATGCTTGCCTTTACCCAAGAAAAGTCGTGTAATAAATGTAATAACGTCTTACAATCCCCAGAGCACATAGTGTTTTAAGTTAAAGACATGAACGCCTGTATTGAGCCTTGGATTTAAGAAACGTATTATGACAAAATATGCGACATAAAGGTGCATAATAACAAGGGTAAACTGAATTTCCTATTCATGAACATTAATCGATTTACCATGAATTTAAATTTGAATGTTGTATTGGCACATTGTTCTTTTAAAATGTCAAGTAACGGCAAACGCCCGTCATGTAGGAGAGAGAATAAGGTAGCTATAAATTGTGTTTGATTTAACTGCTGAAGTTCTGACTTCGAGTACTCAATCTCCAAAACAGGAATATATGAAAGGGTAAACGTGAACCCAAGAGCATTGTACATGTGCCAAATGGCTCCGAAAGCCGTTAATGAGGAGGCTGACCAAGTCTGTACTAGTTTACTGGTGAAGTTTTAACAAAGAATACTTTAAGTCCGACATCTAGGACAGACACAAACGAGCACTATAAACTTGCCAAGTAACTTCAAAGGCTGTGTGTGATACTGCTAGTATTTCATGTATTATAAACTTGCCTAGTAACTTCAAATAGTGTTTGTGATACTGCTAGTATTTCATGTATTATTATCTTGCCAAGTGACATCCAATGCTCTTGGTTGTTATACTGCTAGCATTTCATGTATACTAATAAATATATACGAAACATATTATTACGGGGCGTTTGCAAGAAAATAAGAAAACTATTATGGTTTATAAGTGCATTTATGTGATAAAATGTAACTGATGAAAGCGAAATCCCTCAGGAAGCATAGCCTGCACGAGAAAACAGCAGCCTCGGTTTTATTGAAGCTGTTTACAGTAGTAATGAATGATGCCACACCAATGACGCCCCCTAGCGCATGAGCGGAACTCTATTCCCAAATGTAAACAACATACATGTACACTCCATGATCCCTGAGAAACAGAAAAAAATATGATTACACAATGATGCAGTACGGGTTAAATAAATTTAAATAAAACTTGTAAAAGATAAACGAAAATGCGTAAAAAAGGCACACATATAACGCCGATATATTTATAACAAAAACACTGCTTGTAAAAGAAGTATTTAGTTTCGTTTTATTAACACTAATGTAAATGAAGCAAAAGTGTAGGAATTTTCACTAACGGTCGTGATTTGACAATATCAGCGTTGAAACGCCGTAAATTCTATTAACAAACTTGCATTAGACTTCACACTATACACTATAAACTGCACGCTTCGTATTATTGATGTCGCGTCTTTGTCTCAAGCACCAAATTGGTAAATACCAAAGGGACGTCGCTCCTCGATTGTCGTAAATAAAGAGTAATTGGCGGTCAAGACGAATATAGTGACGTGTAAACTGAACTTAATTTTGACTAACATCTATGACGTCGATTGTTCTACAACAACTTTGTGTTTAGATCTCGACACGATTTGTAGATAATCTTTTAATTACCAAGAAATAAATAGGGTTTTAAAAACAATGCACATATGTGGTCAGCTAAGTTTCAAATACTTTTGTGAGTAGTAACGTCTGTTTTATAGGCAGGTTAAAACTTTAATCATTTGAATGTTGGTCTGGTCTGATGTGAAATGAATACAATTATCACTATAATAGCTGTTTGGTTCATATTTAAGATATGACTAAAACTATCACCATCTTTAGAAGTTTTGCATTGTGTTTTTAATAAACTAATTTGGACACATTTACACTATCACATTGCTTGAAAAAGACAAAAAGAAACATTTATTCTAAAAACTTGTTTTCAACATTAGTCATCACTGATCGACCAGGTTCATGTAGTAAATCCAGTGTCCACCAATCAAAATTGCGAACGTTCAATCCCCTCCTGGCTACATACTGTGTGGTGACTGGTGTTCAACTTGATCGATCTCATCGTGTCGCCATGTTCGACGACACAAGCAGGGTACTTGTCCGATACTGGCACACATATGTGCACTTGGTAAAGTTGGTCAGGTTTCTATCGACTAAGCTTAATAGTAAATATGTGTTGAAATTAAGGAGTACGCACAACAGCCGAATGCATTTTGCATATAAAATGTTTTCTTTCATCCTTTCTTTATTTCAGGAATATAATGTTGATGTTTTTAATGAGTAATTTATTCGGTAATCCCTTTTTTGTGTCGCCTGATTAGGCGACATATAGGGATTACTTTGGTCGTCGTCGTCGCCGCCGCTTTCCTTGTCCGGAGCGTAACTTTGTCATCACAGGTCCACATGACTCCAAACTTGGTATGCATGCTTCTGGCAATGACTCGAATTGCAGTGCACCGGAACCGTAACTCTACATTGTTCCGTTTTTGAATTATTCCCCTTTGATTTATTTTATAGAGCATTTCTTGTCCGGAGCATAACTTTGTTACAATAAGATCGAATGACTCCATACTTGGTATGCATGTTTCTGGTAATGACTCGAAGTGCAGTGCATTAGAACTTTAACTCTACATTTTTCCAGTTTGAATTGTTCCCCGTTGATTGATTTTATAGAGGGCTTCTTGTCTGAAGCGTAACTTTGTCACCATAGGTTCGAATGACTCTAAACTTAGTATGCATATTTTTTGCAATGATTGATTTTACGTGCATTTATTGCTAAGGGCTCAACTTGTTTTTTGCAATGAGACATAGTAACAGTTGAAAACCCATAACAGTGCATTGGAATTTTTTAGAGCTATTTCCCATATGTAAGTTTTGCTTTCAATGACAATTAAAAGGTTATTTTATACGTGAATTTTGTGGAATCACATTGCTAATAACTGTAAAACAAAAAACTAATTAACATTTGTTTTATGTCGACTAAAATTTTTTTGTCAGGCGACACATCCGACTCGCGGGGTTCTAGTTTTTGAAATATTTCTAATGCTTAAGTTTTTAACTGTGCAATAAACTTCGCCCAATGGAAAACCCGTTTTAATTATGTCGCCCTCATCATAGACTTTCATTCAACATATGTTAAGGTAAACCAAATTTCCGCAAGAATTACGGTCAAACCGTTTATAGTTATACAACATTAAGTTATTATAGAACTTCATTACCGGTAATGTTCTTACAAATTGAGAAGGGGACAAAACATACTAACGATATTAAAACATCCATTTAGTCATTACAATTGTATTACTTTGTAGTACATAGACTTAAAATGTAGGTTAAAAAAGGTTGATATTTGTGGACTACATCAACACAATCACGTTGATTAATTTCCTTGTGTAAGTAAAGTTTTTAGAGTATGTGGTAACACAATTCAAAACTTGTTAAGACGGGGTTGACCTTTAGTGGAATCCACAATCTATGTAATGCTTATTGTTGTTATATACATAATTCCATACATTCCAACAATACACGTTTCGCCGTAGGTTTGTAACTTACTAGACAAGTAAGAGACTACACTCTCCGTTTGTTTAACGAGAGTTTCGAAATGTTACAAATATGGACATGGATACTGCGTGCATTTTCATTTACATTAATTTACTCATTAAAAACAAAATTTGCTTGGTGCAATAACGCAATTTAAATATTGTTTAGAAAATTATTATATTTACTGGACGAAATTAACTAATTGTACTGGGTTTGCAGAAATTCTGCTTGTAGCAAGTTTTCATTAAACATAGCGTTATTTTTTTAATAATGTGTTATTTCTCTCGTGTTGTCGAGGGCACGGGTTCTATCCCCGGCTCGGAGTCAAAGGTACATTTTCTATTTTCTATTTTTGTTGTTGCCTATTTGAACGTTTAAATGCAAAAACACTGCATATCAAACATTTAGAACAAAATAGTGATATTTGCTTATTTTTTGACACAGGAGCCTAAGTGGAAATTGCTTGTTTGAGAATAGAAACAGACCATTTATGATATTAAGCAGCACGATAAAGGTATTGCAATATATTTCTAAAATATATAATTCTATGAAACTGCTTCATTTATCGTTGATTCCGAGATTATAACTTTGAGGGATCGCTTTCTTTTACGTCAGCTATAGTTTGTTAAATCATATATGTATTATCCAATCAGAAGAAGTGCCATTGTGATGTTCGATGCCAAAATTACATTGAGAACTTGTTCGGTGTATCACAATTAACGACATTTTCTTTAAGCAAGTGTAGCTTTGCTGTTGTGTCTGTATGGTCTTGCCTTTGACGGTTAAAAACTGATGTTGTTTTAGTCGTCGTATTTGTGCACCAAAATATTAAAATTTGAAAACAACAACACATTTTTAAAGAAACAGGACGCTTATTTGAAATCCTAGGGTCACTGTCAAAGGCATTGGTCAAACAATGTAAATATCTGTGTTAACCTGGCTATAGGAATCTTGTAACACTTTCTACAAATGGAATGTTAAAGCGTATAGGGAGTGTTGACAACAATTCTAACATTGTGGTCTTTGCGAATTGTACGTGTAAACATGATTAAATCGTTCTGCGTAGGTACAATCTCACTGAAATCCTGCCTGTATACGGCTTATTGTTGTTAAGTGAACATTAAATCGTCTGCTAACCACTTACTTTTAATAAACGCATTTCAAAAGCAATCACAGGATCCATTTCGTGGCCTTTAGGCTTTGAAAGGAGATAAGTGTGATATTATTAACAAAATGAATTATCGAATAATACGTGGTAAACATTTCAATACAAAATAACATATCAAAGCAATTGATAACATATATCAACAACGCATTGTGCAATGTGTGCCTAAAACAAACAACACACGATGGATTTCACTTCGCAATTGTTTAAACCGGAACGGAAATATGTCTCAGAAATTCATAATTTGTTTTAATGTTAACATTATAAAACTACTTCATTGCTGCCAAGGAGCTTCAGAGTCGATAAACGCATAATTTTGATTGATTTATGTGTTTTCTCTTTACACTGCATGCAATATTCCTTTTATTTAGATAATAAGGATACTGGATGCTACGATATTACAGTTGCAATAATTTTCAGGTTTAGTATTTCTAGTAGTTTGTTTCATTGTAATATACTGTTTCTGGCACAGCAAAAATGTTGTTTCCAGAAGTAGCAAAAGGCTGTGACAATAGCCGTACGTTATGATTTAGTAAATCGATTTGTGTTCTTAATGATTAAGTATCAAGCATTTAAATATGTTAGAGAGTGCAGATGAAAATTACAATTTCAGATAAATCATGGTGTTACATAAAACAAGTTATTAATCATGTTTTAGTCTCCATTAATTAAATAATGGACAGTTCGAGATAAAATGTTTGAAAAATATTTTTTAATGTTAAGCGCGAAATGAGCTGAAATGAGTTGGTTAAAGAGACTTTGTTCATTATTTATTAAATGTTGTAAATATCTATTGTTATCATAGCGATTATGAAAAGGCAACACAAGGTACATAAGCATTGCAAAAAATGCTTTCAAGCCATAGTCAATATTTATATTTACACTCCACATGTTGGATGTAGATTTAACAGACTATATATTTATATGTCGGTGCCAATTACTCAGAATAAGTTTAAGAAACCAGTCCTTTGTTAAAACGACTATTTAGGTACCACTCTACGTATCGGTTTATACCAATCACAGAGTATTAATAGTATGTTGTTTACGAATGTCTAACAATTTTTGTTTACAACTTTTGCCATTTGCCAAATGCACAATTTAACCACTGGGTCGAAATCAAACACAAACAGCTGCAAAAG
>Ga0224511_10001859_pt1 | contig 13461 bp, 8 predicted proteins | sample SF_May12_sed_USG_2_FD_169988 | JGI IMG/M metagenome (GOLD analysis project Ga0224511, IMG submission 169988) | Sediment microbial communities from San Francisco Bay, California, United States - SF_May12_sed_USGS_8_1 | ecosystem: Environmental > Aquatic > Marine > Sediment | place: USA...
GAAGCGGCGATGCCCCCCGAGAGTAGCCTTTGATTTTAATGCGCCCTTCTGGGCCCACTGGCGTACCGTGACGGGAGACACCATGAGCAATTTGGCGACGTCACTTGGTGTCAGGTAATCCTTGTCGTTATCGGTCATATGATTGTTATGTTCCTGTTTTTTTTCCGGAATAACCAGACCCGGGACAGCATCCTCAGCCCGTAGAATTGTGTTACTTCTTTTCATAATATTACATCCAACACGAGATTTTTTATAGGTAATCTGCGGTTAGAAATCTTCCCAATCACTGTTGGCAGCGCGGCCAATAGCTCGGGGTTTCTCTTTTTTCTGGGCTACCTCCGTTGGCGCCTTATCTATACCGGTGTTGGACTCGAAACTGATAACCTGGGCGCTGTGGTCATGCTTCAAGGGAGATGTCGTCTCAGTTGCCTCGGTCCGCTCATTAGTAGTTTCCCTATAATCTTCCATCTTGAACACCGCCATCTTGTCCGAAAGCACTCGGGCCTGCTCGGCCATAAAATTGGTGTTTGCGGAGGTTTCCTCTACCAGCGCCGCATTCTGCTGGGTAGCGCTCTCCAGCTCCATCATCATCGTGTTCATTTGGTCAATATCACGTGCTTGACTAACGCAGATCTTCGCTATCTCCTCGACGGCGATGTTGGCTTTATTGATTTCACCAACAATTTCACCCAAGGCCTCACCTGAAGCCTCCACTAGCTCCGAACCCTGCCTGGCATCTTCTATGCTCTGATTAATCAACGAACCTATTTCCTTGGCAGCGCTAGCTGACCGCTGGGCCAAATTACGCACCTCGTTAGCCACCACCGCAAATCCTCTGCCCTGTTCACCGGCGCGGGCCGCCTCAACTGATGCATTTAACGCCAGCAGGTTGGTCTGAAACGCGATTTCGTCAATCACGCGTATAATATTTCCCATTCGGGCGCTATTGTCGTCAATCTTGGTAACAGCGCAGATCGCATTGGTTACAGCTAACGCGCCATCCTGGGCCTTATTTCTGGCAGCCATTACTGATCGACTGGCCTCCTGGGCACTCCTGGCATTATGTTTCACTGCCTCTGTCAACTGTTCCATGCTGGCAGCGGCCTCTTCCAGATGCGCAGCCTGTTCCTCCGTGCGAGCGGATAGATCTACGTGGCCCTGCGCGATTTCTCCAGCCCCCATTTCAACCGAGACCGTACTGCTCTTGACGCTATAGAAAAGATCCTGCAGCCTCTCCTTCATAAACGCCATAGCCTTCTCCACCTTGCTATATTCATCAGTTCCATCAATTTCATAGCTACCCGTAAGATCGCCTTCAGCAATCTTTTCTGTTTGGAGAACAATTTTTCTAAGAGATGCCGTTATAGTTCTTAGTATTACCAGAGACAATACTAAAACAACAAGAAATATACCACTGGTCACGATTGCAGATAATATCAGGTGCTGCCTGGCAGAATTTTCAAGATCGAGTGCTTTGGCATACAGCTTCACTCCAATCTTTTTTTCCACTGTTAATAGCAAACCCATTTTGGCTGTTTGCATTTCAAACCAGTATTCCGGATCCACTTCCTCATTAATCGGACTGGCAGGATGATCCATGGCAATATTTCTCATTCTATTGGTTTCATCAATATAATGGCCTGTTACTATGCTATTATAAATATCAACCTCATCCTTGTTTGCCAGGGATATAAAGGCCCTGACGTAGGCATCCTGTTCCGCCATTAGCGTGATAAATTTCTGATACATGCCGGGACCAAAACCCTTTCGGGCAAATGTATCGCTCAAGACGGCCCGTTCAATACCAGCCTTTTCTTTGGCATATAAGAATTTACTGTAACTGGCCGCCAACCGGGTTAATTCAGCATGAGTGCTGGCTTTGGCAGTCTCGCTGGTAACAGACAAGAGGGCGGAATTGATATTCGTATAATATTCTATTGCTTTTTTGGTTTCGACCATCAAATCGGTGACATTTTTTCGCATCATCTGTCTTTGCTCCATCATTTTCAATCCAATTGAGACTTGCTGAAAAATACTGTCTCTCAGGCTTCCCTGTTCGAAGCTATTAAATGTTACCTGTAATTCATCATATCGTTTATCCGTCAGCTTTCGCTGTGCCTCTATATCATCGCTGAATGCAGTTCCAAGAGAGCCCAAATAACCGGCAGACATACCTCGTTCTTTTTGCAGTTCATGTACCAGGGCGCTGGATTTCAGAGCAAGCATTGCAGTTTTCTTTAGCTGAGCCATTTCCATCTTGGTTTTCAAATCGTGAGCGACTTCCCCTCCGCTAAAATACAAGAGTCCAAGCAATGGTAACGAAAGCATCAGAATCAGTTTGTTTCGCATACTTATGTTCTTTAAGTTAATCATGGCCCACCTCTCATACACCAACTTGCTTTAATGAAAACACTTTGCTCACTCTATATAAAAAATATAATTTACACGTATCGCTGTATAACAATGGTTATATTCCTATCCTGGCTCACAGCTGGTCACATCCGCCATAGTGAAGACATTGTCAGCTTTTAATACTTCACACCAAATCGCATCTGTTTCATCACTCCATTTATCGCCAATTACGTTGCGCATAACGCTCAACAGGATTGATGGCATTTCGCGATAGTCAGATGGCAATGCACCAAAAACCCGGTATTTGATCCAGAGTTCCGATAACATGGTTCCCAGGATTGCCGGGTTTTCCGGATCGTGAAGTGTGGCAATCAGGGCATGCAGAAACTTGTCGCGACCGGAAACCAGTAATTGGAAAAACTGCGGACTGCGCCACCAGATGGGTAAAAACATTCGGCGGTAAAATTCTGTCGCCAGATTTTCCCCGTTCAGCACGATTTGATCGTGGGACTCCTTAAACCACTCACGTCCCACCTCCAAGGTAAACTCACTCGGTATCATTTGACTCGGACGATGACCCACATCGAAGGTATCTAAAGAAGATCCTGCCGGATCACCATTTGACTGACGTTTCCCGGCGCTCATAACCTGGACTGTGCGCTCCACGGTTTGAGCCCGCTTTAAAAATTTCTCTCTTGCATCGATAATCATGACCCCAACCCCCAGCTATCTGTTGTTACACTTCACTTCCGATTTCCTACTAAATTGATAAGTTATTAACCTATTTTTTGTATGTTAATTTAAAAATAGACTGGCGTTTATATCGTGTCAATCGTTTTAATCGTTTTTTGTTATTACTTTCCAGGATGCCGCTAAAAAACGGGTAGAAATAAGCTTAATATCAGCGGGTTAGATTACTCCGCCACCTCAAATTTTTTTCGGGATACGCGGCCTTATTCGCCGGGATCTTCTGTAGAACTTGCGGTGAGAACTGTGTCTCTAGAGGCCGGTTAAACTGCCAAAACAAATTAATGAAGGAGAGAGTCAGCTAGTGTCGGGTCGCTATGGAGACGTTATTGGTAGTTATCAGATACTTCACATTATGACTGGCCTGCACCATACTTTCACGATGCTGGCGCTGCTGGCTCAGCATACTCTTGGCTGATTTCCTGAATCCCCGGCAATTGATCCAAAAAGATCTCCACCAACCTGGGGTCAAAATGTACCCCTCGGTTGGTTTTTATGTAATTAACAGCATCAGCAGCTGACCAGGCCTTTTTGTACGGCCGCTCCGAAGTCAGTGCATCGTAGACATCTGCCAGGGCCACGATCCTTCCAACCAGAGGAATATTCTCTCTCTCCAGACCACCCGGATAACCACTACCATCCCATTTTTCGTGGTGGGTCAATGCAATTTCGCTCGCCATATCCAGTAGACTGGAACCTCCTCCGGACAAAATATCGGCGCCAATGGTTGTATGCGTTTTCATAATTTCCCATTCTTCCGGCACAAACCGCCCGGGCTTAAGTAAAACTTCATCCGGAATACCTATTTTGCCGATATCGTGCATAGGACTGGCATGGAGCAGCAATTCACTTTCTGTCTCACTCATACCGCTGGCCCGGCCCAACAGCGCCGAGATCTTACTCATACGAATGATATGCAGCCCGGTTTCATTGTCGCGGTATTCCGCCGCACGCCCTAAACGACGTACAACCTGCAAACGTGTTTCCTGTAACGCCCTGGTGCGCTCGTCGACCATGCGTTCCAAGAGCTGATTCTGGTTGCGCATGGTTTTGTGATAGAACTGCACTTCAAGTAAATTCTGCACTCTCGCAATGAGCTCAAGTTGATCAAAAGGCTTAGTAACGAAATCGCGCGCGCCGTTCCGCAGAGCCCTCAATCTGTATTCTGTATCCCGTTGGGCTGTCAGCACCAATATTGGCGGACTGTTTACTTTGTCCAATTCTCGCAATTGCTCCATCACCTGAAAACCATCAAGATATGGCATATTGATATCCAGCAGAATAAGATCAAATTGTGTTGCCTGGCATAATCCTAACACTTGGCGAGGGTCATGAGTCGCTACTACATTGGCATAACCTTCCGACTTCAGTATTTTCTGTAAAAGTTTGACATTACTCGGCTCATCGTCCACAACGAGTATTTGTGATAACAATAACGGTGCCTGCATAGAGTATATTTTGGCCTGCATCAACATGTTTCCCCTCCTTTGAAAAATAGGTCGTTTACTTTATGCTTTCCCATAAAACAAAGTCTCATCGTATCACCGAATCAATTATCTTTAAAAAACCCTGTATCTCAATTGGCTTGGTAATATAATTTGTAAAACCTGCTGCCAGGCCTCTTTCTATATCTTCGGGCATGGCATTGGCGCTGACAGCAATAACAGGTGTCGATTCAGTCGACTTATATTCACGAAATTGTTTTAATAATTCAAACCCGTTTGTTCCCGGCAAATTGATATCCAATAAAATAATATCCGGTTTGTAAGTTGCCGCCAGTCTGAATCCCATATCCGCTTCCATTGTCGAAAGCAACTGGATATGAGGCCGTTTTTCTAATAATTGCTCAACCAGCCTCAGATTCGCCGGATTATCTTCTATATACAATGCGTATCTTTTCTGCTGAATATGCTTGGGATAAATATCTTCACTATCTTCTGTCTCGCCTTCAGCGACAACAATATCTCCCGCCTGCTTATCGGCGGGCAATTCAAACCAGAAATTACTACCCTTTCCTTGTTCACTGGAAAAACCAATAGTGCCCGACATAGCCTCTATAATATTCTTTGAAATAACCAGACCAATACCTGTGCCTTCAATTGCCCCCATTTCCTCTCCCAGGCGGTTAAAGGGTTCAAACAATCCGGTCTGCTTATCCAGAGGGATGCCTCTTCCTGAGTCCTGTACATTAAAACGAATCCTGTCATTATTCAGCAATTCACAACCCAATGTTACCAGTCCTCCTTTCTCGCTGTATTTGATAGCGTTTGACAATAGATTCAGTAACACTTGCTTCAAACGGGTATTGTCCGCGAGAACTCTTGCATCCTTACAGTGGTGATAATATGCAGTAACATGAATATCTCGTGTACGAATAAGGGGCTTTATAAGGTTTAACGTCTCCTCAATGGTAATGGCTACATCGAGCGATTCGATGCTTAACTCAAGATGGCCGGTCTCAATTTTTGCCAAGTCCAGAACATCATTTATCAAATTTAGGAGGTGTCGGCCTGCTCCAATGATCTCCTCCACATTTTCCTTTTGATCGGCGCCAATATTGCTGTCCGCCCGCAATAACTGGGCGAACCCCAGAACGGCATTAAGGGGCGTTCTTAATTCATGACTCATGCTTGATAAGAAGGAGGATTTTGCTTTATTTGCACGCTGCGCTTCCTCCCGAGAGAACTCGAGCTCCTGCCGGGTTTTCTCTTCTATGGCAATCATTCGCATGGTATGTATTAATGTGCCGTAGGTAGCATTAAACGGCTTTAAAAAATCAACCAGTTGCTGATCATAACCTTGTGGTCGATTGGCCAATCCGTAAATCCCTATCATCTCATTGCCGTAATAAACAGGCACGCCTAAAAAGCTATTCAGGGGCGGGTGGCCCTCTGGAATTCCTCCACGGTATGGATCATTTTTTGGGTCATTACTTATGACTATCTTGCCGGTATCAATGACACGGCCAAATAGTGTATTAAGATTACGGAACTCCATACCATGCGGAGCATAGTTTTCATAGAAGCTGGAGCTTGCGTCGTCCCAACTGATATCGGTAATAGTATGGGTCTTGAGATACAACGAACCGTCCGGATCCTGTAGTATCTCACCGGTAAACCCATATTCACTGTCTGTGAGATTCAGCAACCCATCCAATAAAAAGCTAACCACGTTAATAAATTCTGATGACGAGACATAGTCAGTAACACCCGCATGGAGTAGTGCCAGCAACCGGGTTTGATTATCCAGCCTGGTCTCCAGAAGTTTGCGCTCGGTAATATCCTGGACCACGCCAAGCATTCTTACAGGCCTTCCTTGCCGATCCCTTACAACATCGCCTCGCTCAAGAACCCAGTGAACAGTTCCATCCTGCCAGACGACACGATGCTCTATATTGTATTCCTCGCCCTCATTCACACAGGCGTTCACTGCATCACTTACTGCCTGTCGATCATCAGAATGCACAGCGGCCAGAAAATTATCATAGGTGGTTTCCGGCACAACATCATGATAACCAAACAGCGGTCCTATTCGCTCAGACCAATACAATGTGCCGGTATCGATACTCCAGTCCCAAGTGCCAATATTGGCAAATAACTGGCTGTGCACCAGTCTGGATTCACTCTCCTGTAGCGCCAGTTCAGCCTTTTTGCGTTCGGTAATGTCGCGCACAAACCCTGCGAACAAACGTCTTCCACCCACATGCATCTCATTGATAGCAAGATCAATGGGAAAAACGCTCCCATCTTTTTTACATCCTTCCACCTCTCTGCCGATACCAATGATTCTGGCCTGCCCAGAGGCAAGATAATTCTTGAGATAGCCATCGTGCCGGGATCGGTGGGGCTCGGGCATCAGGATGCTAACATTCCTGCCAATCAACTCCCCTGCGGTATAACCAAACATTTTCTCGCCGGCTTCATTAATTGATTCGATGACAGCATGGTCATCAATAGTAATCAGACCATCAACCATGGATGAAAGCACGGTGCGCTGGCGAATCTCACTTTCCTGCAGGTTGCTCTCCGCTTCCTTGGCTGCGGTGATATCCACCCAATAGCCGATGATTTCCACCGGCTCACCTTTCTGGTCCCTCACCAACTTCAGCTCATCCCTTACCCACAAGTAGGATCCATCCGGTCTGCGAAAGCGGTATTCGTGAGCATGCCGGTCTCTCTTGAACAAATTGGTCAAATCCTCGAGTACCCTGGACACATCATCCGGATGAATACCCGACACCCAAAACCCGGGGTCTTCGATAAACTCTTCAGCGCGGTATCCGAATAAATCAATAACGTTCTCGCTGACAAAAGTTGCTGCGTAGTCGCCTCCAGGCTCACAGGTATAAATCACCACTGGGCTGCTGCCGAGCAAGAAGGCCATCCGATCCTGGCTTCGCTGTAGCTCGAGAGTCCGTTTTTTGACTTCCTCCTCCAACGCATAGCGCGCCGCTTCCAACTGCGCTTCCATTTCTTTTCGTGCGCTAATCTCACGCACACTGGCGATACCGGCGGGAGATCCTTGCCACATAATTCTGGCGCCAGTCAGTTCCACTGGAATACTGTTCCCGCTCTTGCCTATAAAAACAGTTTCATATTGATCCGGCGCCTCTTTGCCCTGCATGCGATTTTTAAATCGCATCATTACCATATCGTATTCATCCGGATGGACGATATCTCTCGCTGTCGTACCAATAAGCCCACCCTTTTCATAGCCGAGTATTTTCTCCATTTGCGGGTTAGCAAACACATGGATACCACTCTGGTTAACTACAATTCCATCCTTTGAATTCTCGGCCAGTGAGCGAAGACTCTGCTCGCTCTCGATAAGGGCCTGTTCCGCATTCTTAAAACCGGTAACATCCCTGATTGAGACCAGCCGGACTGCCTTTCCGTCATGAGTAATGGATTTCGCGCAAACATGAATGGTGACTCTTACACCGTCCTTTCTTAAAGCAAATGCCTGGTACTCTGATTCGTCACCCGTAAGCATTCGTTGCTGTACTTCAGCACGTGATTCCGGCGCAACAAAATCAAGAATTGGCCTGCCAATTAACTCGTCAATTCTGTAGCCTGAAAGGGTCTCAATGGCCGGATTAGCGTCTGTAATAATTCCATTTTCGTGAAATATAATGCCCTCAAAAGTGGCATTCAGGAATTTCTCCAAACGCTGCTCAACCTGTGATTGTTTATTTCTATATGGATTATTTCTGTCCGCGCCCCTTCCTGATCCACCATTCATAAATAAGAAAACAGCTATACCGCCGACGGAAGCAAAAAACAGGGATAGCAAGACATTACTCACAATACGCGACTGAAAGTCTTCCTTTGACCTGTTTATTTCGATAGATGTGTCAGAGTTAGGTGGTGATAGTACATCGCTACTCCCATTAATAGCGCCAGGAAGAAAAAAGAACCAGATGAAAATTCCGGAAACGAAAGTTATTTTTAGTAATTTTCTGGATTGGCGTTGCATGAGATCCCGCTACTGCTTGTAGTTCGGAAGTTAACGGTGGGTAAGTCTATTGACGGGATTCGGTAGACACTACTTTTGTTGCCTGCTAACAGCGTGCCTGCAACAAAAAATCCGGTATTCTACTAAACCCCGTTATCAACAATCAGACCATTGCGATCTCTTTAGAAGCAGACTTTTCCGAAATATCACTTTTGAGCTTGGCATACTTTTTAACGCAGTCTGCCAAAGAGATCTGACCCATAAAGTCATAGAGATCATTGCTTAGTTCAGCCCACATATCATGTACCGGACTTCGTTCGCTGTGATAGAGCGTCGCCAAACTCTCCGGGTTTCGGGCCGCTTCCTTGCCATCAATTGCCATGACAATATCTGCAACGGATATGTCTTCCAAGGGTCTCGCCAAACAGTAACCCCCGCCCGGCCCTCTAACTCCCTCTACCAATCCTTCCGCGCGTAACTTGGCAAAAATCTGCTCGAGATAAGACAGGGATATTCCCTGGTCATAGGTTAGCTGGGTCAAGGTCATTGGCCCCTTCTTGCTATTGAGCGCAAGGTTCATCATCGCAGTAATGGCAAATCGGCCTTTTCTGGATAGTCTCATAACAGCGTCCTCTCTACTAAAACTCGGTTTATAAAATTAGCGGCGATATTCAACATCATGAATTAAACCTGCTGAACCAATTTGATGCCCAGGCGTTGTCGAATATCGGGTTCCAACTCTTTAAAATTGACAGGCTTTTGCTTGATCTCAATCTCAGAAGGCAATCCGCCATTCTCAGATATTTCGGCGTGCGACAATCCGGTGACTACCATGAGCTGCATATCCTGCAATCCATTACCTGAATGCAGCGCCTTGATCATCTGAAAACCATCCATACCCGGCATGGACAGATCTGTAATCACTAACCGAGGGCTATGCTGCCCAATCCGGATCAGCCCCTCAAAGCCGTTGGCGGCTACAAGCAATCGCGCCGGTAACTGCCACAGTTGAAAATAGCGCTCATAGAGCCTGCGCATTTCGGCGTTGTCTTCGACGACCAGGACGACCGGAGTACCATCTCCTGCCGTCAGACCCGATGCCTGTTGCTGTTGCTTCAGGATACGATCCACCGAACGTCGGCTGATGCGCCGGTGTCCACCTGCCGTTTTCCAGGCCTGCAATACATCGTTCTCTACCCAGAGCTGTACGGTACGCAGGGACACTCCCAGCAGTTCGGCTGCCTCGCGGCTGGTAACGAATGCGTCAGCTGCCACTGCTGATCCCGATCGATGAGAACAAAGCCTCTATTGCAGACACGATCATTTTTTCTATATTTATCATTTTTATCATTTTCAAATTATGCGAGAGCACATTTTGCAAATCAAGCAATAACACAAAAAATACCCTTACAATCCAAAAATACTTATTAATTCAACAAGATAAGAGTTAATCATGGGCGATTGCCCTAGGAAAATGAATCCGTGGTACGGATTTATACTACCGTGACTTTGGCAAATCGGCGCTTCCCCACCTGATAGACATGAGCTGCTCCTGCCCGGATTTCAGTTTTAGGCTCAACCAGGCGCTCTCCATCGATTCGAACCGCTCCCTGTTTAATCATCCGCAAGGCTTCGGAGGTGGTGCCGGTCAATCCAGCCTGTTTCAGCAAATTGGCAATGGGCAGGCTTCCCGCCTGAGCAGGAATTTCCAGCTCCAACATATCCTCCGGCATTTCCCCTTGTTGAAAGCGGGCAACAAAATTCTCCTGGGCGTGTTGCGCCTGGGCGCTACTATGAAAACGGGCCACAATTTCCTTACCCAGCTCAAATTTGATGTCCCTCGGGTTAGCCCCCTGCGCCACATCCTTTTTCCACTTTTGAATCCTGTCCATGGGCTGAAAACTCAGCAACTCAAAATAGCGCCACATTAGGTCATCGGTAATAGACATGATTTTTCCAAATTGCTCATCCGGCGACTCATTAATTCCGATATAGTTTCCCAAAGACTTCGACATTTTGTTGACACCGTCGATACCTTCGAGAATGGGTACTGTCATCACCACCTGGGGTTTTTGACCATAATTCTTCTGTAATTCCCGGCCCACGAGCATATTAAATTTCTGGTCAGTACCGCCGAGTTCAATATCCGCTTTCATGGCTACCGAGTCATACCCCTGCACCAGCGGGTACAGGAACTCGTGGATGGCGATAGGCTGGCCGCCGGTATAACGCTTATGAAAATCATCGCGTTCGAGCATACGCGCAACAGTATATTTGGCCGCCAGCTGTATCAACCCCGTGGAGCCCAACTCATTCATCCAGCTGGAATTGAACATCACCAGGGTCCTTTCCGGGTCAAGGATCTTGTAGATCTGGCTCTCATAGGTACGGGCATTTTCAATGACATCGTCACGGGTCAGTGGCGGCCGGGTGCTATTTTTGCCTGTGGGATCACCGATCATTCCGGTGAAGTCGCCGATGAGAAACAATACTTCGTGTCCCAATTGCTGGAAGTGGTGCAGCTTATTAATAAGTACCGTGTGCCCCAGATGCAGATCGGGCGCAGTAGGATCGAATCCGGCTTTGACACGCAAAGGTTTGCCGGTCTTCAATCGTTCCACCAGATCTCCTTCCAGTAGAATTTCCTCTGTTCCCCGGCTCAGGTATTGCAGCTTCTCTTTGATATCGGTCATGATTATGGGCTGTTAGCGTCACATGAAAATCGGTCGAAGGTTATCACAAGGATGCTGATTTCGACACGATGCCGCCATACCGCCGCTTAACCCGAGAGCACAGTCATCGCCGCTCAGGCAACCGGCACAAACAACATCAATTTTTCATAGGCAAAAACAAAAATATTCGCTAGACTTAAGCTGTTACATTAAATAACCAGCATTATCTTATTGAATAAAAACGCATAAGGATAAGCCGTTGGTAAGACAAATTGAGCCGTTTCGTCAGAAGTACACGGAACCAAAAAAACACGAAAAACGAGGCGTCTGGTGGCTGGGCCTGGCTATGGTGGTCACCACCATGGCCATTGCATCAATTCACCATGAACCCGAACTCTCTGCTCCCGTAACCGCTGAGGTTAACGAGCAGTCCCTGACTCAATCTGGTACAGCACAATTTTCCGCTGATAATCCAGAGCCTGATAGATCGTCCCAGGAAACCGATCAGATCCGGCCCATGTCGTTCCAGCAGGGAAAAATCGAACCAGCCCCACCAACAGACGCACAAACGGATATCGCTATTGATGCCACTGATGCAGCTTATTGGAAAAAGGTAAGCGTAAAACGTGGTGACAGCCTGGCGGCGATTTTGTACCGGGAACAAATCCTGGAGCAGGACATTAACGATATTATTCTGCTTAAATCAAAAGCATTGCGAAATCTCTACCCAAGACAGGTGATCCATCTTCGGGTTTCGCAGGACAAACGTCTATTGGAAGCCAAAACGGATTTATCACTGACCGAGACACTACATGTATTCCGAGAAGCCGGCGTCTACCAGCTAAACCACCAAACTGTGGAGCTCGAAACTCGCATCGCCTATGCCAGTGGCGAAATAAAACACTCGCTATTTCTGTCAGGTCAAAAAGCCGGGTTGGGCGATGCCCTTATTATGGAGATGGCGGAAATATTTGCCTGGGATATTGATTTTGCCCTCGACATCCGGGACGGCGACCGCTTTACGGTTGCCTATGAAGAAAAATACCGATACGGTGAAAAAGTCGGAAACGGCATTATCGTCGCGGCGGAATTTGTTAATGGCGGGACGGTACATCGCTCTATTGCCCATCGCGATCAGTCTGGTACGGTACGGTACTACACACCGGAAGGTGATAGCATGCGCAGGGCATTCTTGAAAACGCCGGTAAAGTTCAGCCGCATCAGCTCCCGCTTTACAGGCAAGCGTTATCACCCGGTTCTGAAACGTTGGCGCGCCCACCAGGGCGTCGACTATTCCGCGCCCACCGGCACACCGATCAGGGCGACAGCCCAGGGAAAGATTATTTTCAAGGGTCGCAAAGGGGGCTACGGAAACACTATCATTGTCAAACATGGCGGCAGTTACAGTACGCTTTATGCCCACATGTCGCGATTTGCCGGCGGCATGCGTTCGGGAAAAACTGTCGAGCAAGGACAGGTCATTGGTTATGTCGGGAAAACCGGATTAGCTACCGGACCACATCTGCATTATGAATTCCGTGTCCGGGACGTTCACCGCAATCCCCTGACGTTCAAATTCCCCAAGGCGGAATCGATCCCGGCAGAACATAAAACCGTATTTCTGCAGCAGGCTCAGTTCTGGACGGAGCAGCTTGAAATTGCCGCAAACAAAACCCAGGTGGCCGGCAATCTATAATCCGGAAAGGATTAGGCTTTATCGATCTATCTGGTATTAAGGCAAGCTGTTACTGGAATGGCGCACCGATGAAATCTTGTTGTCTGCCGAAATTTACTCTTCTTGCCTCCCTGTTTTTTTCTGCATCCGCGCAAAGCGATGATTCTGCGCCCGCGCCAATAAGTGTCACCACTAACATGAGTACGCTGCGTTTTAGCTTTGAACAACTGACACTGCCACAAAATGAATCACTAGGCTTGGTCGGTGGCAGTTATTTATCGCAAATTGATTCCCACGGCTATGTCGGCGTAAGTATATACAGCGCCATCACGGGTGAGCGCGGCGGCTTTTTTACCGGCGGACTGGTGGCCGGTCTTGAATTACCTGTCAGCTCAACTATTGCTCTCGACGGCGGAGTATTCATTGGAGGAGGTGGTGGTGGCAGCGCGCCACAGGGCGGAGGTCTGATGTTAAGACCACACGCCGGTGTACTCTATAATTTTAATTCCTATTCGCTTGGCGCCAATTTCTCGCGCGTCTATTTCCCCAACGGCGATATTG
>Ga0224511_10001860_pt1 | contig 13457 bp, 6 predicted proteins | sample SF_May12_sed_USG_2_FD_169988 | JGI IMG/M metagenome (GOLD analysis project Ga0224511, IMG submission 169988) | Sediment microbial communities from San Francisco Bay, California, United States - SF_May12_sed_USGS_8_1 | ecosystem: Environmental > Aquatic > Marine > Sediment | place: USA...
ATCATTATCTGTGTTTTCTGTTACCAGTACTCACAGCCGCCGGAGATCGCCCAGCTGTACAGTCAGCTTCAAATCACATATGGAATATTTCAATAACATTTTGTGTGTTTTCTGTTACCAGTACTCACAGCCGCCGGAGATCGCCCAGCTGTACAGTCAGCTCCAGCCCCGGACCGACCCCCGACAGCCCCTAGAGGGCAACACCACCGGCCTGGCCGGGTCACAGATGAGTCTGCTCGGGAACCAGCCTCAGGCCACCTGGAGTGTGAGTACTATGAAAACTTTTTATTTGTGGGACATTTAATTTGTTAACATCATGGTTAGGACAAACCACGATTGCTGAAATCCATTGTTCATGTGATAAGGTTTATCACAAACAGGAAACTTGTACTGTTTCTATTGTATATACTAGGTCAGATTGTCACCTGACAATATATCTCTAATCCATTGGATTAAAATTGACCTGATGTACTGTTATAAATGATCATGATTGACAGTTGTGGAACTCTTCATTCATGGATAGGACAATCCACAAGTTTAAGATCCCAATGAAATGTTGGTTTATTTTAATAGTTTGTTTAATAAATGTTAAAATCCAGGAAATCAAGTGTTCATGAACATGTCCATCATCATCAAACCACGAAGTTTCGTGCCCACAAAATAAAAATGTTTGTTTCAGTCTAAGAACATATTGTTCTCATGGAGTGGTAGTGGAAGTTGGTTATGTCATTAGTGGTATTCTACAAGATAATCAGCTTTCAATACCATCATAAGATAAATGTGTTATTCAACTGAAACAAAAAACAAATGTTTTATTAATGCCAATTGTTTTTATTAAAATAAATACGCGAGCCTGGTTCTTTTTTTTAGAAATCTTTTTAAACGTTCCAACACAATTTCTTAACGAATAGATCATTGTTTCAGATGTCGGATTCCCAAATCGGTGCCAGCAACCATTTCCTTGGCAATGTGAACACTCCCAGAATCCTTGAGCTGGATATAAACAGGATGATGATTGGTCAAAACACCATCAGGTATGTAACCTCAATGTTGGTTGGTTGAAAACACTAGGTATGTCATCTGGATGTTGATTAGTCAAAAAATTATTAGGAGTGTAAGCTCTATTTTGATTGGTCAGAACACTAGAACCAGGTATGTAATTTGGATGTTGATTGATTGAACAGTCCAGAAAGAAGCAACAAAAACATACTTAAGTACTCATAAACCCATGTTTACCAACTGTGGTGAATGAATTTCATGATATGACCTATATGTATAAAATATAGGTCTACTTAGGTTTCAATTTACATATGTGTAGATGACACAGTATTATCCCTCTTCTATAAACATCACATTAAAATGTATTAAATATTTAAAACATAAATTGAATTCATAGAAAAAATGTATCATACTAGGCAGACTGGGTCACTGTGACAATATGGTCCATATAAAAACAAACAGCATTGTTACAATAAAAATGTGAACAAGATGTAACACACCTTTCGACGTGAACTGTTGTTTGTTGTTGTTTTTTATTCTTCCTTATTTTTAAAACTTTCCTACATGCGTTTACGCATGAATGTTGCCTATAAAGAGGGATCAAAAAGTATGCATGTAGTAAGGTTTAGATTCTGTACATACAATTGGTAGAACACAACACACTATAATGGTTTATGCTGTTATACCAACCATGTCATACTGGGACGTATGGCTTTTTTATGGCAAATAGTACAGATTAATGCAGTCATGGATGTAAACTTATAGTATGCTGTTTTACCATGAATGAATGTTAGGACGCGTTTGTTTTTAAAAACCGTACACTATAACTTAGATGCGTTGAATTTGAACACGACAATTTTACAACTAAGCCAACGCCATGCCCCCTACAAATGCTGGGTTCTATGTTTACAGTGCCCAGGTTGGAGCCCAGGGCCTGAGTAACGACAGACTGGTGAACGCCACAAACACCAACCTCCGGTCGTACATGACAGTTAACCGACCGGGACAGTCCTCCGGGGGCAAGTCAGAGCGACCGAGATCAGGTTGGTTACTAATGAGCCCCTTTGACAATTCTCACCCCTATGACAACTCTTGTGAAAGTTATCAGCACAAACTTGAGGTACTTCTTGACCGTCAACCGACTGGGGGAGTCAGAGCGACCACGATTAGGTGGGTTGTTCACGGTACTCAACAGTTTATAGAATTGTACCATGGTATTGTATATAATTTCTGGAAAAAAATGACCTAATAGCTCAGATATATGAGTGAATTCAATGATATTCTTTGGAATATATTTTGTAAGCGACCTTATATACAACGATATTTTTTCTAAAAAAATACCACAGTTAGGTTGGTTATTGAGTCCCTTTCTCGCAATTGGGTCGGTAATAAAAGTAAAGGCAGCACTTTAAGATCTTTTTGGCCTACATCATTAACTATAATATGGACTGTCGTGAATTATTATTTGGCGCGCATCATACGACGTTGCTGCGATTGTGCACGTTTTCGTTACGTCATTTTATGTATATTGTTATTGTAACGTCAGTCAGTAAACAGTAAAGGTCGAAACTGGTTGTGTATTTATTCACAAGCGAAGTACTAAATATTCTCTAAACTATACGATTGCCACAAAATGGACTATGTCGGACATTGCCTTAAATAAAAAATAACAAAAGTATTTATTTCACTCTAGGTGTGAGAACGGTCCCCAACCTGTCAATCTCCCCCACAACACTCATTTGATATCTTGCGAATTTTGTACACTAAAATATGTTCTGTACAATATAATGCAGATACATTTGTAGCATGAATACCACATGGCTTATAAGTCTGTTTCTATTGCAGATGCCACAATGTCCCCAGTCTTGTAACCTCCCCTGCCACCCTCATTCACTCTAATGGAATTTTGTCGTAAATAAAATAAAACAAATGAAGAAAATAATTTATTTTTCTCCAGGTGCGAGATGAAGACAACATGGCTTATAAATCAGTTGCAGGAGCGAGAACATCGCCTGTCCTGTAAACCTGCCCTGCCTGTTCACTCTAATAAACATAAATAAATAAAATATAACAATTTTAAAAAAGTATTTATTTCACTCCAGGTGCGAGAACATCCCCCGTCCTGTCCACCTCCCCCACCACCCTCAGCAGTTCCACAAAGCGGGTGAGAATGTCCGCGGAGGTGGACGTCCCGTCACAGATGTCTATGTCTCAACCACTGCCACCAATCGGCCGACAGGTGTCCACGGACTCCAAGAAGAGCACGACTAGTAGCAGAGGCCGTAGTTCACCTCACATTGGTAAGTTTGGGCATTGTTTATTAAAATAGAATGTTCCCTTACAAATGTCAAGTTTTGTACCCTTGCTACCTATGGCTAGACAGTTGACAGAGGTCACAGTTCACCTCACATTGGTAGGTTGTTATGGGCATAGTTTATTGGAATGGAATGTTCCCTTTAAAATGTCAAGTTTTGTACCCTTGCCACCTTTGGGTAGACAGACAACAGAGATCACAGGTCACCACACATTAGTAGGTTTTTATGGGTCCGTTTTCTTATATTATATGGAATCGGAGAAAAGAGAAAAATAGGAAGCAGTTTTTTAATTGTTTGCATCAAGTAGTAGCTTGTTATTTCACCAGTTGTTATTTCCCATGTCAGTTATTTCACCGTATGTTATTTCCCGTGTTTCAGTCCCGGTGGGGAACGAGATCCCCGACTCACCCCCGGGCTCCAGTCTGCGACAAAGTCCCGCCGGCCACGCGGAGGAGGAGTAAACCGGCTGTTTGTTATTGATGTGATGTGACTGTGTTAAACTTTAGTCAGTTAATTTGTGTGTCAGGCTTCAGTGGTGTGGCATATCTCATTACCACTGATGTACAGCTTCAATAAAACCGAGGCTGCTAATTTTTCATGCAGGCTATGTTTCTTGGGGGCTTTTCCTTTTCTCAGTTGATTTAAATGGGTAAGAAATCCGTCCAAGTATTGACAAATCATGGCTGTGTTGTTGTTTCTACATTTGTATCTCTTTCTGTCTTTTTTAATCGTTCTTAATTAAAAACCTTTATAAACAATTGTGCAAAATTAATAAAGAATGTTCTCCTTGGCTATAAGATAGCACTAATGATTAATATGTCTTTGTTTACAAACTAAATGTTGTGAAATACTTTTGTAAACATGTTTTGAAATGTGACTTAATTTCTTTTTTGCATTTAACTTACTTTTTATAAGTAGGTTAAAGACAATTTATTTATTTCTAAATACATTTGCATAGTTAGGATATTGAAATTTGTCATTTGGTCAAATTGTAATGTTCTTGTTTCCATTTTTTTCTACAAGTTTATTACATCCATATATGTTTTGAAACGTCAACTCACAAGGTTTATTTTCTAATATTTATTTACATTGTTACATGGTAAAGGTTGTTTTTTATTATTATAAATTTTATCAATGCTTATAAAGTAGTTAACTCATATATTTTAGAAATATCTTAAGACTTCTTAATAGATCTACCATTTTGAAAAATATGTGATTCAGAGTCAAAACAAACAGTTGTTGATAAATAATTGTTTGTGTTTTTTTTTTCTCAAGAGAATGGCATTTGTTAAAAAGTTATAAAAACATTGTTTGTTGCTTGTTACTTTTTTCTCATAAACATCTATCTGTTAAGTTTGTAAAAAATATTTTTTATGTCGAAATTACACATAACGTGTTAAAATATGCCAGAACTAAATAACCTCTGTATAAATAAAGTTTTTTGCTGCCAAAACAGTAGAACCTGTATTTTATTGTATTATTTATTTTACAAAATGTATTATTTTTTACCTGATGACTTGTGATAATGTTGATTTAGTGCTTGTTTTAGTACTAAAAACTGAAATGTGTTTTTGTGATACTTTGTTAAATTTGTATTAGTATAATGTTATATATTTCAGTAAAAATACATATGTTGTTATGGTTGATAGTTGTGTCCAATATTTTTTAATTTTTACTCATAATTCTTTTCGTTTTGTTTAACTATTTTTTATGTCTAAAGTCCCCATTAGGATCATAATTGTCTTTCGAGGGCATTTTCACACTGCTGTATACAACATTAATATTTTATTGATTAGTTGATCAGAAGTGAACTGTTGATTATGTACCTAAAATAGAGCTTCTTTTTATTATAGAAAATCTACTTAAACATTATAACAAGGTTAGATTTCAAATGTATGAAATTATTTACCATTATCTTTTGATATTATATAACTTGTTATGATATTTCACTGAAAACTAACATAATGCAGAGAAATAATAAAATTATATTAATGGTTGAACATTATAAATGTGTGGATTAAAATATATTATAATTTGTGGTGATATTTGAAAGCTAACCTAATGCAAAACTATAGACCTATCCTGCCTAAGGATGTTGATGAAGATGGTTTAAATTATTTTTACTTTCCATATTTGTATGGATTTTCTGTAATCATTGGATAAAAGTTCCGATATTTGTGTTATAAGATTTAAAACAATGACTTAAATAAGGAACCATGTTGGTTATTTAAGGCTGTTGTTAGGAGTATTACAATACTTTAAGCTTCTTCTTGTCTGTGGTGAAATAAAATGTTTATTTCATATTTTGTTTTGTTTTATCCCCCTTTTCCTTCATGTGCTACATAAGAATGTAATAATATTTTCTGGTCCTCCGAGATCCTGGATTGTAAGGTGGGGTTTGAAAATACGGTTCCGCTAATGTGTTTGGGGGACGTCATCGGTGTGGCATCTTTCATTACCATTCAAATGACATTACGCTGAGGCTACTATAACCACGCCCACAGACAAGTGGCTTATTAGTTGAACAAAGTAATCCTTAAATGTATTCAAGGAGATGCAGTTATGTTTGTCCAAGTATACGCTAATCCTTTCATTGGTAAACGGAATATGAATATTTAGAAATGGGAGATCCCGTGTTATGTCCATTCCATTGATAAAAAAAACTAAAATAAAACGGGCTATTTTCTTATGCAAGGTGTGATGTCGATACGTCAAGATGCACCTTTCTCTGGTGCAAAGATAAGCACAACACCACGTTTTGGCCAAGATAGTTGTCATACATGTAGTTGTAGTAGTTATAGTTGTCATCATCTACTGGTTATTGGAGTTAACCACCGTAAGACATAAGAAATGTGACATCAAAATGCACCTTTCCTTGGTGCAAATGTAAATTCAAACCCGGGTTTAAGGCAACGACGACCTTCATTTGCATTTGTAACTATTATAATAAATTATGTACATTGTACTCGTGAATTTCCGTAACCTGAAAATACGTTTTCATTGGACTAACCCATCCGTGTTCAGATTGCAATCAGGTACATCTGCAATTACACTTGTATAACCAAGGAGTTAGACGTAAAATGCACCAAGACAGTTTTACGTAACACATTTACACGTCCCTAAACACTATGCATGTTCGCCCAAACGCTTAATGTAAAATCGCCGTAACATCCAATTAACACTACGTCAAACACGTAACGTGTCGCATTTACAATATACGGGTGTCAAAATAGTTACGTTAGCTAATTAGAACGTCTGCACGTCATTTGTTTTACGTCTGTTTAACGTATTTTATGTGATGACAAATATTAACGCTTGATACGTTTCTTAGTTTTATTTGTAAATAAGCGTTAAAGTACCAGTGAAAAACATATTATTATGCATATTATTATGAGTAAACAAAATAAACGTTAATTATGGTGTCAGACGCTCTTTGTGTTAACGTTGTACTTATAACACGCAAAAGGTTCAATGAATAAGAGGGTAGTTGTGTTTAATATAAAATCGCACTTAAATTTTTGTTATGTACGAAGTAAGCTACAGATGAATATGAAAAGATTACATATGAAAAGAAACCATTTCGTCACTATTATTAATAGCTAGAGGCAAGAAACAGATAATATCAGATATCGCAATGACATCAAAACCCGGGACCCGGGATCCATTAGTGCCAAATGCTAAAACCCGGGAAGGGTCCCGGCTGATCTCGGCCAGTCCTATCCGATCCCGGGTTTTAGTAGTCCCCGTCATTACCCATGATGCAATTATTAAACAAATATAAAAATATTAAATATTTTTATACAATGCAAATGCGGAATTTTACCATATAAATATTACTTTTTACAATATAAATGAAATTGTTTTTGAATATGAATAAAAATTATAGCACATAAAAATATTTTTTGAATTTTGCAACGTTCCACACGCCATATAAAGTAGGTGTCAGTAAATTTTCCGGAGAGCTTTTAAAAGTGTAAATGTTAGAACATAGTGTTTTCTTAGAGCAAGTTTACTGCAACCAACTTATTATTTATCTAAACGTTTGTTTTTATTCTTTATCAAACCAATTGTCGAACTGATTAGCCATTAATTAACATCGGTTTCATACACTAAGCTTCCAGTGACTTTTAAATTAAAACAGACACTTGTAAAACAACTTTTTTCTTCTTCAAATAATGACTAATAAAATCAGTACATATCGGATTTTATTTCACGTCTTGGTTACACTAATTTTACACATACAAATGTACATATGCTAGTATTTGGGATCTGGGTTAGTAATGTTCACCTGTTAATTTTTATGGACATGCAGTGATGTCCTTATTTAGGTACGTTTTGATGGATTTTCCTGGGATGTTCTTGCAGTTTCCACTTACATACATGGACGAGTAGTTGCCGCCTTTTAAGGCGCCCATTGTCGCACAGGAACATGTCATATCCGGTAGTTCAAGCGATGTCAGTAACGTGAGGTTTTTTATGCTTGATGGTAAGTTGTTAAGTAAACCACGTCCTTCAAATCCTAGCTGTTGTAATTTAAGGTTTGTATTAAAAGCTTCGTTGTCCAGAAAGGTAATTGTATCAGATACTATGACAAGGTGGTTAAGGTCCGTGAGATGATTAAAGTCATCGTTTTGAACTCCGTTTATGTCGCCTGTTAAGTATATCGTAGCGAGGTACGGCCAGTGACTTAAAAGGCCTCTCGGTACTCGGTTCATGTGTCCAGATAGTTTCAGACCTTCTAGCGGCGCGTTGAAGAAGGCGCTAGGATCAAGGGCGTCTGTTGTGGCACAGTTCTGGATTTCCAGAGTGACGGTGTTGTTTTGAGAACATCCTTGCAGGGTCGTATCATTGACGTTCCAGCACATGTTTACAGAAAAGTCTCCTAGGTCAAGGTTACAAAGTACCTCAGAAAAATCGCTAAACGCGCTGTTATAAATTGCAAGTATATTCAATGCCTTAGTTTGTCCTTTTACGAAAAGTCCCTCATCAAATCGAGTCTCGTTTATATCATATATATATAGCGCATAGAGTCTGTCCTGCCCATACTTCATGACCTTCTTTAGTAGCTCGTATGAACTGAGACTGATCACCTGAAAGTCATTGTGAAACATGTCCCTTATAACATCGTCGGGTATCCCAGGAACGGTCAAAGGGTTACCCTCGATCGATAGACTGTATAGACGTCTTAAACGCGTAAACTCGCGGGAGATTGATGTAAGTCTATTATGTCCTAAATTTAACTGTAGAGGAATGTTTTCAAGTCCAAGAAATGCACCATTATGAATGCGTGAAATTTGGTTATTTTGCATTAATAAATACATTTCATTTGAAAAATCTGGCGGAAAGTTTACGTTCCTAAATATTCCGAAAGGGATTTCAGTGAACCGGTTGTCAAACAAATCAATTTCGATATATTCAGTTGGTAAGACTGAAAAGACGAAATCGGGATATGATTGAAGGCCGCGCATTGTGCAGACAATCCAGGATTGGGTTGAACAGGTGCAGACGTCGAAACATTGGTCGTTGGCGGTGAGGAACCCACTGGTCATCTGCAGACTAACCAGTATGGCAGCTAACCAGGAACACTGAAACACACATGCAATATACATGTATAAATAAAGTTGTATATGAGGGGTGTTTAGTTAACATTGGGAGATTGGTAATTTTGTCCAGCGGAACGTTTGTCCAGAATTAAACTTTGTTATCGTTAGGCATTAACGGCTACTGTTTAACCACTTTTGCCCATGCGCGGAGAGGTGGGACCTGTGGTGTGGCCATTTAATCAAATACATCAATGGATAGTTCCACACATTTTTAAGCTTCTCCCCATGCGGCATATTTTCTTTGATCTTGTGATAAGGTTTATCACAAACAGGAAACATGCTTTCTTTTGTATTTTCTAGGTCAGATTGCCAGCTGACAATATAATCCTACTCTATTGGATTTAATTGACCATGTACAGTTATAAATGAACATGATTGGCAGTTGTGGAACTGTCCATTACGATTTACTGACACAAAGAACCAGTTCAGAGTTGAAACTGGTTGTTAATTAATAAAATATTATTTTGTATTCTACAGCAATTGACCTATCGACAGCCCGCCCAAAATGGCGTCTTGACGGACCAGCTTTGTCGGGCCATCTATTGTATTCACTTGTCAATCCTGCCTATGCAAACCCCTATCACCATCACCTAGTCCGATAATTGGTTAGTAGTATTATAATGGAGCGATATGGCTTTCATATTATAATAAGTATTCAGGCAAGCGATGCGTAAATTATGAAGATCAGGACAGTATAGGGCGGGCTGTCGATATGTTAATTACCCAAATGAGTGTGTGGGTTCGATTCCCGGCAGAGGGGGCGGAGGGGGGCTCAAACCTTTTTTGGTATGTTCTTCAATAATTATATTGTAAGAATGCGTTGCGAAACAGTATTTTTTCTAGATGAAATACCCCGCAAAGCAGCTTTAAAGAACTAACACAGTTATTCACTAAAAGAAATATGCTCATAGTATACAGTTACACTATATGAGAGCTCTGAAGAAACTATATGGTTTCTCTACGCGACAGTAATTTCATCTTTTGCCCTGTAGTTGTTATCATCAACCTAAACATGTAATAACAACCACCACATAGAACGCAATGATATCTTATTTTTATGGTGTGCTCATTATTAAAACTTTAAAGAAGGTGCATTGATATTTTATATTTGTAGGAGTAAATCATTTTCAATTTAAAGGCTTGGTCACTTTACCAGTAGTAAGCCGTAGTATGGTTTATCCGTAGTAGACCGTTGCAGTCCGTACTTAACCGTACTGATCGTAGTTGATTGTAGTTAATCGTAGTAATGACCGTGGTTTCAATGAACAATTTGACCGAAAAAGGATTAATTTTTGGACTTGTTAAAATGGCTACGAACAACTACGACTAAATAAACGTACTGATACCGTATGTTTAAGCCTGTCTCACTCAGAACACACGGCTTTAACAGTTGGACACTTTGTAAATAAAACCGTTCACACAACCTTTTATTCCAACGGCTAGGTTATGGTAACAGTAGGGTTAACTACGGTCTACTACGGCAAACTAGGTTAGAAATGAGTATTTTTGTTTAATACAAATCAACCAATTGTGCTATTCAAATGTTAGATGTAGCTTTCATCTCATGTAATTAAAATAATAGTTGACAGAAGTACGCGAAAACTGAAATAATCAAGCGTTATTTACAGTTACACATAATAAGGTCAATTTTTCACGTACTTCAAACCTAGTTATCCATACTGAGTCTACGTTTGAGTACGTGTCACTACGTGTAATTACGAGAATGGCCGTATATATGACCACCCCTTAAACCAAACATTTTTAATACCTAAAAAAAAAAATATTTACCTGGGTAAGTGTCCTCATCATCAAAACATAAGCAGGTATACTCGATAACAAAACGTGTCCCGTTCGTCGCCGAGGCCTAGTTTCGTAATTGTGGAGTTAAAGAAGCGAACCCCACGCTTATCTTCAGGTCAACGATAGTGCGGTTTGCATTTGGAATGGGGCGATCAGAACAATCATGATAACGTAAGTTGCCTACTGATCTATGTGTTAGTTGGCGCAAAAGCAAATGAAAACGTGACATAATGATCTAAATTTGATAACAATTGTCCTCAAAACAAACCGCTAGTCCCACTTTTAATGTTCGTGTATAACATGTGGTCATTTTACGCTTGGCAATACTTAAAGGAATTATCCCTGTATGGAAGCATAGAAATCGTCATATATATATCTTTCACCAAAAACTCGTTTTCTTAGCGTATATTAACATTAAGCCAGTGACCGACCAGCTAAAAGTGCCGCGACTCAAAATACCGTGCAATAGCGGATCCAGGCGCCTCCGGCGCCCCCCTAACGGTCGCGGACCTATGATTTTTTATGCCCAAAACGCTACGTTTTCTCATTTTTTTTCTTCGCTCGCGATTGATTTTAAGCAAAATTTTAATAGAAATATGGCTAAAACACGCTAAAAAAAAGACTTACTTCATCCTTCAACACGTTCAGTGATTTTCTACACCCCCCGCCCCCGCTAAGGACAAATATATCGTGGATCCGCCACTGCCGTGGCCATTAATAACACACATGTTTTAGGGAATATACCAGTATTAGAAAACCAGTCTACGCACTAGGATAAACACTCTAAGTAAAAAATGCATGTTTCATAATAAATGCTGTTGAGATTGCGAAAATATTTGTAAATTATTTTTTTTTTTACGCTGTGTCTGTTGCATATAGCCAAATGTTTGTGATGGTTGCCATTTTGTCAAAATTTTCGAAATATTTTTGGTGTAGAGACATACGAGTGTGCACTTGCGGAACAAAACCGGTACGAAACGGGCGATTTTGACAAAAATAGGTATACATTCTATATGAAATGTTTTTACTAATAGACACATGACATGTCATTTTTTAAATGAGTGCTCTTGGTGTGAACTTTCCGAATACTCGTATATATGGTGTTCATAGTGTTGAATCACTCGAAATGCGCTATTTTTTAGCTTGAAACATAGCCATTTTACTATAAACAAAGAAGGGCCAAACAATGGTAGTACGTGACCTTTTACTGTTGATTCAAACATTTAGTCTCATCTGATTTAACAGTAATTTCATGTATTCGACGATTTTATAATCACAAATTTAACATACCACACACACTCTGTTTAGGGTAAAATATTTTTATAAGATCCGTATAATTTTTTGCGATAATGTAACTTTCAAAATTTTGGGCACCGGCGATTGCCCGATTTAAAAACTATGGCAAAACGTTGGTATAAAACTATTAAATATAACATGTCAGCAATATTTCTAAAACTAGTCATGTTTTGTGAGCACTTGAGCTTAGAGAAATATTAAAAACGTATCAATTTATGTGTGCGGCTTTATGAATGTTATAAATAATTGTTACACGTTGGCTTGAAACCACTTCTTATATAAATTATATACTATTATGTAATATACTGCATTGTGTATTTTCTGCCACTGGCCTTAGGTACAAATTAAAATTAGGAATTGTAGAGCGGTACAATTCACTCGCGAATGTAATTGAGTTTTTTGCGGTCTTGAAATCGCGCATATAAAATCAGACTTAATAAATGACTAAACACATTTAGAACACCGCGAAAGTATATCAGTTTACGGTCTACGTCGTTAACAAAAACAAGGATAACTTTTATTTATTTTTATTACAAAGGTTTTCCGTATTAATATACAAAAAATTATTACAAAATCAAAATATAAAATCTCTACCGGTCATAAACGTGATTCCGGCCATTATAAAAAGAAACTGCAAAAGGTAGCCGGAATTGCGTACATGATCATTTACCTAACAATACATTATGCACTGTGTCATTTAAACTAATTACATTCAGAGCATTGCATAAATTTGTATGTAATTCTAAGTAAAACTAACATTTACACATGTAAAAAACATAAAATTATCAATATAGATCGCTTTCACAATGAAATCTATAACTACATTATATCTAGAAAAACAGCCTCCAAACATACGAGCTTGTAGTCAATAAATACAGACATTCAATAACACGCATCGGGGAACAATAATTATATAACACACAACAATCAAGAGTTCAAAAACGTTTTGTAGACCCGAAAAATTGTGAGTTGTAACATAAACCATAATTTTGTTTAAAGAAATAGGAATCGCGTTTTCCTTAATTCTAAAAATGTTTCATTCCCGTTTTATCAAGTGTCTTGTATATATACTGAAGCATATCAGAACTACAAACAATGGAAGTAAATGTCTCAATGGGGGAAACGCATTTCAAATGGATATTCGTAACACTAGTCAGTAAGAAGTCTTTCGTTTAAGAACTATTGACGTTGCTGTTGTTGCTGCTGTTGTTGTTGTTGTTAGAGTTGTTCGTGCTAGCGGTATCAATCACAACAGTGTCCACCACCGGCTCAGCCGCGGGCGCCTCGGCTACCGGAATTATAGGGAGAACTTCCGGTACGATAGCGGCCACTTCCGGCACGTCTCCTATAACAGGGAGAACATGTGCGTCACCCACTAAAGGAACACTGGGAGCATCTTTGTGTACAATGCTTAAGTCCGAAGGCACTGTTTCCATTGGATGAA
>Ga0224511_10001861_pt1 | contig 13455 bp, 7 predicted proteins | sample SF_May12_sed_USG_2_FD_169988 | JGI IMG/M metagenome (GOLD analysis project Ga0224511, IMG submission 169988) | Sediment microbial communities from San Francisco Bay, California, United States - SF_May12_sed_USGS_8_1 | ecosystem: Environmental > Aquatic > Marine > Sediment | place: USA...
AGTGCGTTTTGAGCAATAACATGGGAATTAGTATAGAACAGTGGCGATGTAAAATAGGTTGTTTCAGTCAACCAAATAAGTGCAAAACTCGCGTGAATGTAATCCATGTATACTTAACTACGGGGTTAAAATCTGGATTGAGACTGGTTATTTGTTTGGCAGCCATTTTGATACTATGCGGTGACGTGGAACAGAATCCGGGACCTCCTAAGCCTTCGACTGATGGAGCCCGTAGAAAAACACCACCAAGACAGCAGGCCCCCGTCAACGCTTCACATGAACAGTCCAATGTAAGTATTGAGAGATTTGAAACAAACGAAAGCATGGTCAGACACATTCGTTTAAAATAGATAATGCGCATCGCTTGAAATCTAACAAATAAACACAAATGTACAGTTTTTAGGATTTTATTTATGGGACTTATGGTACAATGTTATACTCTCTCAACAATAGTTTCTATTAGTGCATATGCATTATAATGAGCGACGCTCTTTTGGAGCGCCTTTTGCAGACAGTGCCGTTCGACCTACAAAGAATCCAATGCACAGTTCCGCAAATTTCAATCTCCTCCCCTTTCTGTACTTTTCTTTTGTTCGAGTGATAATGTTTATTACAAATAAGAAGTACGCTTTCTTTTGTATTCAGATTGTCACCTGACAATCATAACCCTAATCAATTGGATTAAAACAGACCATGTACTGTTTTAAATGATAATTATTGACAGTTGGAGAACTGTCCATAATCATGCTTTTTGATATTCAGACCTGATCTCAAAATTGACATAAGAATGACTTATTTCGACCAAGAAATACGATCAATTTAAGACGTGAATTTATAGGACTAGATGGTAAGGTCAACTGATAAGTTCCGAAAAATGGAGGATATACGCATTTGAAGCAATGGCTGTTTGCCTAAACAACACTTAATACTGTACAATATGACAACATATATACCTTTTTTGTACCGAAAATAATATTTTGCTCTAAAATCGTCGACGAACACAAAAAACAAATTAGGGTCGGCTCAAAAACATTTTAACGCCTTATGTATGCATATTAAACAATACATTTTCTATGCGATGCGCACGCGCTGTGTCGTCGTCTTTTGGTTTGACAGACCCTGTTATGTCTTGTAGGGCTAGTTATAAAAAGAAACTAAAAATATCTACAAAACAGAAAATAACCTATAATACATGTATATATTTTGAAATGCATGAGTCTTATATGTTTAGTATGTAATAGATTAACATTTCTTCTGATTTACATCAACTATAGCACATAAAGTGCATCTTTCTACCCCCCACCCCGAATTTTTGAGTCAAAAATATAGATACTGTCCTGTTGCCTTGTCTAAATAACAAACTACTGATGTGGTTTAGATGAATGTTACTATACGTGTTAAAGTCTAAGATTTTGGGTCCAGTTGACGAAATGACGACAAATGGCGATGAAAATAAGGCATCAATTTCAATAGTATGTAAGAGGAGTTTCAATGGCCTATAAACAATGTTTAAAGCCATTCAGTTTCAATATACGTTAAAATTATATAAATATATAATTTCCTTGCAAAGTTATTTTAATTAAATGAACCACAAATGTATTGATAAAATGTATCGTCCTTATATCTGACATGTACACTATTCATAATGCTTTGTGGTGATAGTAACATAAATAATAGTAATATGTTTATTTACTTTTGAAACTGTAATGTTCAACATAGCTATTTTAAATGATTCCAAATTCTCAATATCGCTAAATTTGCCAATTAGACCCAAAATGTCAGACTAAATGATATTATTATTTCGTTAAGGCATTGAACAGAATTATGTTTCTTAACATTAAAAAAGTCATTTTATATATTGAATCAATTTTTTTATTGTTAGAAACAACTATTATGATTAAAACACATCTCGCATTTTTCAGCCGATGTTTCGAGTACCCACTTTCTTCCTCCATCTGTCGGAATTGCTGTACCACGTGTTGGAGTATGTGGGCGTGAACGCCTGGGTGGTGGAGAGGAGACGCCACACATTCCGTCATAGGGAGACCATGGAGGATGTAAAGGATCGTCTAGCTGGAGATGACTTGACAACGTTCCATTTCGGCAGCCAGTCTGAGGGCACCACGACACCGGGCCTTCAGTCAGACACCGACATGCTCTACACAAATAATGATTTCAACATCATGTACACCTGGGCTGACTGGCAGCAGGGGAAGAAGAACTATCTTATGGTGAGAGACGAGGACACCCCGCCACAACACTACATGCTGCAGTGGATCAGGTCAGACGTCCCTCGTCCTGTCACATATACTGATTATGCTGACTACGTCACTGACTCTCAGGGTCGTGTGTTCTACAGCAATATGGCAATTGTAAATGGGTGTGCTGCAGCATGGGGAGATGCACACTTAAGACGTGGACCGTCAAATAGTCCTAATAAAGATTACGATTTTGTTTCAGCATTCCACTGTAAAACATTACCTCCAGAGATAATGATTTGGTTCACTAAGATGCAACATGGTTTCTGGCCATCACGAGAGACTTTACAGGCTGCACAAACGTGTGGTTGTTTTCTCGTACCAGTCGGGCACCACGGCAGCAGAAATGAAAACATTCAATGGCGCATAACCCCCAATCTTATTGAAAGGCTTCTCATGCTTAGTCTTAACATGGTTCAAATAAAATGTCTCGTGGTTTTGAAGATAATAAAGAAACAAGAATTCGTCAAATATATTCAATGTCAAAATTGTAAAATCTCTACCTTTCATTTTAAAACTGCGCTTTTCTTCACATTAAATAGAACCCATCCAACAGTGTGGACAGCTTGTAGACTGGTAGAATGTATTGTCAGATGCCTTGAAACAATCCTTCAATTTCTGGATGAGGGTGGGTGTCCACATTTTATTGTGGATGGTGTTGACCTGTTTGATGGGAAACTGTGTCGTAGGTGCCAGTTGAGTTTGGCGCGGGCTGTACGGGAAATGATACAGGACGACATGCATGTGTTGTTCCACCTACAGAGTGATAATCTGGGTCAGCAACTCATGACGCTTCCCCATGAAGTAAGGTCATTTCCTCGTGATGATGTGAATGCAGGCATTTGTGGGAAGTTGGCCAAAGACATGTTTAAAATGTACTTGAAAAGTGTACGACACATCTTAGAAAGGCTATGTAACAATGAATCAGCGGATGTGTACACAGGCCTGAACAATGAAATTAATATCCTTGAAAGTCTTGCAGCTAATGCTAGTACAACACAATACCATACACACGTTATCAAGTTTATTTTGAAATATATTACGTCAGTTAAGGCTTCTGTAATAAGTTCCTCTTGCATACAGACCGGTCAGCCTTTTCCCCGGGATATATGGATGTTGTATGGCGAGTCACTGACCACTGATGTGGCGTCAAGCAAACTGAAACTCGCGTCCATGCACTACTGTCGAGGGGAGTTCATGAGAGCTGCGTCCGTTCTCAACGAAGTGGAGTTTGAACTGGATGACTCAGTGCAGCCCGTGTGTGGGTGTAGTATTATTCCATTCGACGACAAACTGTCAAAGGCCTTCTGTGAATACACTATACACAATAACACACATGAGCAGCTGACAAACAAAATCGCATTTTGTGTAAGGTTTCTAAGGGAAGAGAAGTTCTGTGCACCACAGTTTCTGTGGTGCGAGATGTATAGAGCTGTAGGTGATGACGTTGACCACAGGAATGATAATGAGCGTGTCTGGATGGACTCGGCGGTGGTGGATGCCCGGCCGTTCCTGTTGTACCTGCAGTACCTGACGTACCGCGGACTAGGAATGCGGCACAAGCAGCTAGAGGCGTTCCATAGACTCGATGACATAGCCAATTTAAGAGATAAACTGAACCAGCTGTATCATGTGGAACCTGTTCTCAATCTCTACGGCCACTGTTGCGAGCTTGAGGGACAGGATGCGCTATACGTCTACAACCGTTCACTACGATTTAGGCCAAGGAACAACGCTGCCAACTGGCATAGGCGGAGACTTGAAGGGATGCTGGGCATTTAGTGAATACCCGCTTGTAGTTGTTTATGTACTGAATTAGAATGTGTGTTGTTATACATTATGAAATGTGTTGCTTTACGTTATAAAATGACAATATAAATTGTTAACATAACAATTTGAATTTGGTGAATATTATCAATGCAAACACAAAATAATCTCGCCGTCAATGTTTGTTTCGAACAGAATGCTTTGAGTTCAAAATATTATCAATTTTTTTTAAGCAGCGTTATCGTCATTGTATTGTGTGTAATTTTTGTTGGTCATTATAAAATAAACGTCAAACAGCTGCATCCTGATTATTATTTTATTGAACAATTATTAATTGACGACCTTTATATATCTTGTCAGCAGTGACAAAAGAAACACAGTTGTTCTTACCACTAGTGGATCCAAGGGGAGGGGCGTTGATTCATAACATTTTCAACGTTAAAATACAAATTGAGAGGGTCGCTCGCTTCTTAGAAATATAGCATCGGACACCGTGACACAGGATACCATTTCGGCAATAAAAACTAAGGGTTGGTCGGGTTGGTTAAAGCCTCGTCCACACTGTCCCTGCGTCGCTACGGTGTGGAAACCGGGGCCAACCAGGACCACGCCTTAGCGACGCCGGCAAGCACCGCATGAATGAATCGAAATAAACCGTGTTAAATCGACGATCACCGGGAAGTGGCCCTGGTGGTCTTAAAATGTTTAAAACAACCGGGACGCACCGGGGTGCGACACAACCCCGGCTTATTCCGGGGCATCAACGTTGCTCTTCCGGCATAATCCGTCTCTCCACCGTTAGTCCGCTGGATGAAACCGTAGTAAAACCGACATGAGCTGTGTTAAAGGTGATGATACGGTGATTCCCGATTTGGCTACGGTGTATTACGGAGGAGAGCCGACGTAGCCCCGACTCTTACCGGTCGAACTACGGTTTGGTACGGTATCACCGGTAAAGTAACGGTGGAGCAACGGTATGCCTACGGTGAAAGTCGGTAGACGCCGTATTTTTAACCATGAGTGTATATTTAAAATTCATTTATTAATGTTCACTTAAATTCAGGTAATCTGTAGTATTCTCAATAATTTCTTTATGAGACTGAGGAGGGGATAGTAGAGGTTGAAAGTCTCGTTGCTTACGTCTTTACCCATCTTCTCTCACATTCTATTGCTGTTTTTGCAATGGCATGTTACTTGTACTTAAGTTCAGTACTTTACAAATAAAAACTTTAGTTTTAGTTGCTACAAATAGGTCATAGCTATTATAATGATGTACTAGCGGAATCAGGGGGGCGCACCCGGCGCACCCGGCGCGCGCGCCCACCCTAACGGCCGCGGCCCTATGATTTTTATGTCCAAAACGCTCAACTTTTCTCAATTTTTTCTTCGCTCGCTTCGCTCGCGATTCAATGTAAGCATTATTTTAATAGAAATATGACAAGAACACGCTAAAAATGACGTTTTAATTCAACTGTCAACACTTTCAATTATTTTCCCCCCCCCCCCCCGTTGACACAGTCCACGCCCCCCTAAGGTCACATCCTGGAGCCGCCACTGATGCTGTAACACTAGGGCTTTTTCTTCCTACTTCCGTGACTCGCCGTATTTACACCGGCTAACACCGGGTCTCTGCCGCCGATGTACGTGGCCGATCCGCCGCTTACCGGGACCCACCGAGACACATCGTAAGGTCACCGGGGCTACATTGGGAATGTACCATGGCAAACCGTGGCATAACCGAGACAGACTGTGATCAAGTTTTGCCCCAAACCGGGTCTGGTCCGTATAGTAGCATTGCCGGGAATAGTTGAATTCCTCCACGAATCGTCCGGGTTTGCCCCGGTCCGCTGGCTACAAACTGTCGAGATGCACCTGGGCGTTCACTCGGACAGTGTGAACGAGGCTTAAAGAAGGCAAACATGTATAATGTTTATGTGTTTTACCTTGCCTTAATGTTGTAACACTGCCATGCGTTTATTCGTCCGATTGCCCGTTTACAATTTCATGTCCGAACAATAACTTTGATAAAACTTAATGGTTTTTCAAATTACTTTTACAAACCATTGCAACATTGAGACGAGGTATTGCGCACTATTTCGAGGCCGTTAGTTCAAAGATAGAGGTCATCCTGAGGTGAATGTTAAAAAGTTGTCCACAATATATCCCGGTCCCTAGCTTAGATGTCTATGTCACCATTTGGGTTACAGTTAAAAAAGGTATTCAAACCACAACTTTGTAACTAATTTACCAAAATTGATTAACTGATACCTAGCTACTCAACCTTGGTCAAAATTAGGCATGTTTGTAACTGTTTCTGAACATGGTGCATTTTACGACAGATCATATTTCGGGCGTATACGTATCCCACAAGCGGTGCTCTTTTGTTTGATACTAGCCTTGTTTATTGCATATCGACCCGTTAATATCCTTACGTGTAAAATATTTACACATACATTGTATTTTAAACGGACATGCGCGTGTTCTCTGACATACATATATTTGTTCCTTTATGTAATTTAAAGGTAATCAGTGATGCCAGAGAGAATTAAACTGATGACAGTGAAAGCACTCAGGAAGCATAATATGCACGAGAAAAAGCAGCCTCGGTTTTATTGAAGAAATTCATCAGTAAAATTAAAGATGCCACTCCACTTACGCCCCCATAGCGCATGAGCGGACCTCTTTTTCCAAATGTAAACAACATACACTCCATGATCCCTGAAGACCAGAAAAATATAACTACACAATGATGTAGTACGGGGGCTAGATTTTACAGCCGCCACACAGTTTAAAAAACAATGGCCTTAACGTTCAACGGAACTCTTCCTGAGGTCATAACAAGATCAGGTCTGTTCACGGTTGACGATTGTTCAACTTACGTAAACTTAGTACCATATACAGGACCAATATAAAGGTCATTGTGAGCGGTTAGGGGTTAGTTGTTGTCTTGTTAATCTTGACTGTTAATTATCTTCCTTGGAAAGAGCAAAAACAAATAATTCGCATTTATGTCCATATATATGCCTATGTTCAAGGACAAACAACTGACTAGTACACTACTTATTTTACATTTTACGGTATATCTTTCCAATTCATGTGTTTACAGTGTATATCATACGATTCACAAAATCAGCTGTATTTGTTTTCTGTAGCTCGGTATATATTTATGTCCTTTGTGTATGTTTGTATTAAATAATGTTGCTAACACTGTTCTTTGACATAAATTTTGTTTGGCGCGACTCTGATTATGAGCACAAGGTCCGTAGATAGTGAAATATGATTATAATAAAACATTTATCATGAAACACGACTAAGGACAACTACAGACCAAGGGAACGCAAACTTGAATATAAGTGAGTCGCTGCGAGCTTATGGGTCAGTCGGGCATCACCAAACAAGGTTCGTTTGCTGCTAGTGCAACTGTCGAAACTAAGAAGCGTTAAATATTTCTAAAGAGTCTGAGTTTTGACATGACACAATAATCTGCCCATCTGTTTCCCTGATGCATATTGCTTGGGGACGTGTTATCCTGTCAGATTCTTTCACCGTGACCTTGACCTCAGTTTTGGTGAAGGTCATTTCTACAAGTGCGTTTGACTTTATGTCACAAACGATAATCTCTCCTCGCGAGTTTTGGCACATCCCTCGAGGCGCAGAGAAATCACTCGTACACGGAACCGAGTAGTGAACGTCATCTCGCGTGTCGATGGAAACCAGGCCCTTCCCGCCGTCCGTCACGTGCAGCTGGGTGACGTCATTACTGACGATAATGTACAGCGGTTCGACAAACGCCTGAAACAAGGAGTTTGTAATGTTTGTATATTTACTTGGCCGCCTTATTAAATATGACCCCTTTTCTCGAACGTGTGGTGTTTAAATTGTTTAAAGGTATTAGGGTATGTTAACTTTTGGCTTAACTTTTATAGAAATTGGTTTATCTTTTACCTTAGAATCAACGTCGTGAGGAATCGTCCGTTGTAACTCGCCTGTTAACGTGTAAAGTCGAATATGACCGGGGGTTGAGTCGTTGACGACAAACGACATTCCACAACAAACGTATAAAATCCCAGAAGCGTACTCAATCCCGTTGCATCGAGCGTTGACGGTAAATTCTCCCTTGGTCGAAAAGTTGTCATTAACATTTAACACGCTGACCTTGTCAACACCACGTGGATATTGACACGTGGTTGCCACGTGACCGATTTCCGTTTCGCAAACACCAAATGGTACGCCGTCAAAACGCGGCGAGGACGTGACAGTGTTAGAGGCGTCCAGTATCTTCAGACGTTGGTTCGAGGCGTCGGTAAGAGCGAAACGTCCATCGGTTAGCAAACATATTTCCTTGATGTCACACGTCCTTAAATCCTTGTTGGCCAGTTTGACGTTAATAGAGACTGATTGTGTTTGTCCCATTGTTTTATTAATTTCGTTTTAACAAAACAGCTAGAAGTCCGAGCTTTTTGGTCATATTTATATATGCAGGCTATATTTGTACATTTAATCTTATCACCCTATAGCCTATGATCATTGGTAATTATCTATTTATACTCTTATATATCATAATTATTAGTCGAATTTATCTGTGTTCCGTTTAAAGTATGAGTGACACTCTCATATCTATCGTTCTGTATTGTTAAGATAATACTTGCAAGTGTGTTCGATTCGCTCACCAATTACTCTGAATCAATACTTGACAAGGAAGTTATAAGAACACGAAACAGGATAGTTTTAATTTATTTTCCTGTGTCTCTAACCCTTTCTCGATAAAGCGGTTAATATTGAAGTGGGTCACTTGAAATAAATTTAAATTAGTATTTAAAGTGTAAATAATTTATAAGAACCATCACTCAATTCTAAACTGGTTTATACGCTCCAAACATAACGAAGAATAGGCCTTAACTTATTGTGTTTATTAAAAACATGTACATGTACCTAAACAGTAAGGAAATTATAAACGGAACAAGATTAGAATGATAATTGAAATGCATCAAAATCGATTGTCATAAATGTCGTTAAGCAACTGATTTGCATATCAATATTTTTTGCTAAAATCATCATCTCCCGTAAAAATCTCATAAAACCAAAAATATTTGATAAGGGTTTGACCATAACTGACTTTAACGTGAAATAATTACATGTAGACTCTATGGAATTTTACAGCATCTTTAAAGGAAAAACACGAATTTGGGAGCTAATCCGTTTTTAATCCTCCTCTAAATCGCATACCATTATAATTGTCTTTACTTATTTAAGTGAACTATCGTTGTTGCATGAAAGAGGCCATTTTTATTTAGACCAGACGATTAGATATCTTTTTTTAATTATTAAAGATTATGTCTATTGAAAGTGCAAGTTTACCAGTGCCGTATAGTTGGAGTAACTCGCATATGTTATATGTGTTAATGAGTAAGAGTTATCTTTCTTTGACTAGTTTCATTTTACTGATCTAAAAATAGTTCAATTCCCAGATGATGAAATTTTCGAAGAAATGAAAATGTTTAAACACAAAACATCATTGTGTTTGTAAAATATGTGTCCGGAGTTTAAAATACTACACTCTTTGGTTAACTTAAACAAACAATTAAAACAATTTCAATGTCAAAAAGACAGGAAGCTATTTATGAATGGAATTGGCGTACTTTTATCTAAAGTGGTTAGTCTATTTTGATCCCGGTGATATGTTGTTCTATGGTTGGCGACCTCGCTGTCCTCTGGACTGCTTTGTTTGTCGAACATATATCTGGCATTGTATACCTGTTTACATGTTAAACAATTCATTATTGAGGATCTGGCGTTAGTATATAAGTCCGAAATTTGAAGAAGAAATACATAGCCAATATATCCACATTATCTTATTACTGTAAAATAAAAAATAAAAACGACTACATTATTTAGACTGACTTCTTGATAAGTTCATGCATTGTATTACATTTGCTAGTTTACAAAAAAATATATTCATGTATTAGCAAATCCAGAATTTGTCAAAAGTATGCATTACATACAAGCCTAATTGTTCATGCATTCTTTATTTACTTCGAATACTTTGTCATAACAGACTTCTGAGATTCAACATAACCTAGTTTTGTGTTTAAAATAGACGCATGTGGTTTAGTTGTAAATATATTTACCAAATATTCTACGGACCATACATCCTATGCCTTTAATACAGGCCGTTACGTTTTATTCCAACTGGCATGAAACAACTACACACACGTCCGAAAATAATCAAAATCTTGGCAAGAATAGGATAGTTTTAAGTTATTTCTGTAAATCAAGTAAATCCTTTAATTGGTTCGTGAGGTCTTGGCCCATTCATTAGCATGGATCAATAAAATTTATTAAAAACAGACCCCGCCACAGAGATACAGTTGCTTTTTGTTGCGTGTCTGCAATGCTTAGATGAAGTATCAATCAAATCGCGTGTTCTGTTAACAGTTTTGTAATATTTTAGTGCTTTGTGGGCTTTTTTTGTCACTTAAACAAAACAATGAAATATTTCCTTCAAATGTAATAAAGACTATAAAACAAAACCGCACGAATGGTGCTCTAAAATTACGACATGAATTGCCGATTTAGAAGTAGACGGCCAACCTACCGTTCGTAGTTTAAAAAAAAGATAGTGTTTCGCCCGCGACTGCGACCGCGACGCATAATTTCAGAATTGTTTAATTGAGTCAGTGAACGATTATTTAATTAAAACAGTTTTTTGTCCGCTTAGTTTGCTCGGCCGGAAGTGGTCAGGACTGTGGGTCCGAGGGTGAGGGGTCGCTCACGGAATGTAGAGGCAAGTACTGGTTAACCCCCTCCCTATCCGAACACGTTACCGGATTATTATTTTTTTTTTATTATTAATACCGGTATTATTATTATTATTATTGTTATTATTATTACCGGTATTATTTTTATTAATATTATTATTATTATTATTATTATTATTATTATTATTATTATTATTTTATTTTTATTACAATTATTATTAAAAAAAATTATTATCTTTATTCATTCATTCATTCGTTCGTTCGTTCGTTCGTTCGTTCGTTCGTTCGTTCGTTCGTTCATTCATTCATTCATTCATACAATAAGTTAGTTTGTTGTTTAGTTACTTCATATTTCCTTGTCTAGTTCCCAGTCGTACTTTGCAAGTAAAAGTAACGATAGTAGTAAGGGGCAGGTAATCCAGACTACATATTTTCTTGTATAATCGTGGTCGTAGTCAGTTTTTAGTTTCCGCTATATGATTATCATCACAATCGACAACACCAGGTACCGTAGCAGGTCAAGGAATGTCCGCACGTGCCAGAAAAACTTCAATTACGCGTTTGTTTTAAACAAATTCTTACCCACTGACTGTCGGACCCCCACCATCAATATCAACTTAATAATTAAATAAAAAAAGTGTGTTAAGAAACATTGGGGGTCTGTTCTTTCCAGTGTTTTCTTTACTTTTTCTTTTTAAAAGGAAACGCCTTAACGGTTTATTTTTTAATGTAAGCAATGGGTGAAAGTTTATTAATTAATCCCGCTTATTATTTACCTACAAAGGCGTGTCAGTTAAACATACACCATTCTTCATTACCCCCAACGTAACCTTTAAACAATTCAAAGCAAAATGTCAACACAAGTAACTAAACAGATATATTGAAGTTTCAATTAAATAACCAATAAGTATAGAACGCAGATTAGGTGACTTAGAAAACGGACATATGTGACACATATCTCTCTTTAATTACTAGAATGTCAAATGCCAACAAGAAGGGTATATTTTAAAGGAACATGTTCGTATTAAGTGCTTACTGAAATTTTAATCACTATTTGCAAATGTTATTTTAGCACAATAAGATCGGTGCATTTTACATAGGAAGTACAGACGCAGTTATTCAAGTATTGTTATAGCTATCTAAATTTCATAAATGATTCATGATTTCATAGTAAGCAGTTAAAAGTGCACACTCGTTTGATTAACTGCACCGGCGGAGAATTCGCTAATTTATAGCAACAAATCAGCAACAGGAAGTGTGTGCACTTTAAAATATAAACACCCAGAACCCGGAAAAGGCTGCAATTTTTCGTTTTTAAGATATCGCATGCGCAGTTTTTGGTTGGTTGCAGCGTTAATATTTAACCATAGACCATCGTATCTCGTTGTTTTTAACCAATATATATATAATATACGAAATCGTTTATGTAGGGTATCAAATGCTAAAAAAACCAAAAAACAATGAAACAATCCCTTTTTAATGACATTTTTGAACTACAATTAGGATGTTGCGCAGTTTTAAAGTTGACACACTTTACACCACTCCCTGAAACTGTAGGAAACTTTTGGTCAATGAAAACAACGTAGTATACGTTTATACAATGTATTTAAATGCCACTCTCTAATAAACCCAGATCTACACTGTCTTCAGAGCCTCTTCAGGTTTTATGCCAGATCTGACAGGCGACATCTGCCAACCAAAACAGTAAACACAACATGGCTTTGACCTCAATATAGGTTTGCTTTGCCAGACGATAGTTGACGTGCCATACACGACCAGTAGCCTTTCTACACCCATCTCTTCCACTCGTCGAGCCCACTATCCCCCACTCGACGAGCAGGTTAAGTGCCCGAATTGCCAGCTTTTCAACCTCTTCAGATGGCCGTTAAATGGCCTTGGTCAACCTGAATATGTGTGGAATTTTTATATTTCCCGCAAACAAACATAACCGACAGCCACCGTAATAAACTAGAGAACGTAAAAAACGTCCATTCAGCACTCTGGACATTCTGTAGGGTTTGACACCTAAGAACACAATGGACGATTATACGACCAACTGGGGCTCTTAAAAGTGACGGATTTTGTCAATATTTAATAAACACAAATATTTTCTTTTCACTTTTCAATCCGTGTCAACTTTCGCTGTTCATTCATAAAGTCGTCTGTAAAGCCTTTGTTATAGTTTCTTACCATTCACTCAAAACTTTTGATGATACTCAATAACAAATATACCATGCCGGTTGAATAAGAAAGAGCATTGTTAACATGTAAAGTACACAGAAATATGTAAATATATAGTCAAGTGTCCCAAGACAGCGTCCAAAGTAGGTTTTACCCAGAGAAAGATAATCTGCAGATCACAACAAGACATGACACCAGCAGACGTATGGGGATTAACCGCATATGGCACTAGGTGGTAAAAATACGAGACTTATAAGAGTTCAGCCATTTTCTACGAGTACCAGTACTTGGTTTTATGGACAAATATATACAAACTCGGTCTGAGCTAGAGAAGAGACTGAGTATGGTTTGCTTTTTTATTTGTTTGTTGTTGTTTGTTTTTTCTGCACTTCTCGCTTTTGTCTCCGCGGTCGGCATTCAAGTCAATTTTTGTCTCGTATTGTCAGACTTGTTAACCTGGCATGGTTTATTGCCGCTTAAATCTTAACTGC
>Ga0224511_10001862_pt1 | contig 13451 bp, 6 predicted proteins | sample SF_May12_sed_USG_2_FD_169988 | JGI IMG/M metagenome (GOLD analysis project Ga0224511, IMG submission 169988) | Sediment microbial communities from San Francisco Bay, California, United States - SF_May12_sed_USGS_8_1 | ecosystem: Environmental > Aquatic > Marine > Sediment | place: USA...
AATGATTGGTCATTTTCTTTTTCCTCTGTCTTCTAAAATTGTGTACATAAATTATGTTCTATGCTGACGTTACATTATACATGTATTAAGCATTTTATGTTGACACGTGTTTTGTTTTCCGAAAAAAGACGTGTTTCATTTACATTAAAAATACTGAAAAACAGATCCATAACGTTAAACTGGGGTTGTCTATGCGGCAAAGGTATGCCTTTGTGACGCATAAAGGGGGTGCCGTTTATGCGTTGCATTTCAACGCATAAATGGATTTGAAGCCGTTTATGCGGCAGGCGCGTTATGCGGCGTCACACGGCCTTTATCGATAGACTGAATATGAAGATAGAATGCAAAGGAGCGATTATATCCAGAATTAGCAGTTACTGTTTGTATTGATACAAATTCATTTCCACGAACAAAAGTATAATACTAACTTTCTGTGCGAATATATATTTCGTTTAACAATATTGATTGTCCAAACTTACAAAAATGGCAATGGAATTAAGACGAAAGATCAAAACTGACAGTATCTCTCCAATGTTACCAGAGAAAACGTGTGATGACTACAATAGAGTTAATTGAGTTGAAAAATACAAATAAGTCTGCCTAATACAATAGTCTTTAGTCTAGAAAATATTTTAATCATACGTTTCAATTCCGTAGAATGGCTCCGTATTTCAACAATTATTTGCTTTATAATTATACCGGCTAATAATAAAAAACTGGTTATAATAACTTGTGTTTTGTTTGTTTGCTTGTTGTTTGTTTGTTCGTTTGTTTTTGTGTTTGTGTGTGCGTGTGTGTGTGCGTGTGTGTGTGTGTTTGTGTGCGTGTGTGTGCGTGCGTGCGTGCGTGCGTGCGTGCCCTGCGTGCGTGCGTTCGTGCTTACGTGCACGCACGCGTGCATGCGTGTGTGTATAACGCATTTTTTCAACACCGAGTAGATAATATCACGGCGGTCAGTCCACAAACCAGCGTTAATGAAGTCAATAGTTACAAAATAAAATAATGTAAGATGCAAAATGTCGCATTAGACAATCGAGGGATTCCACGGTGAAATTAGATGACTTGATTGGCTTGCCTGGGTCGTTACTTTATAATGAGTGGACAGGTTTTAATATACATGTATCTTGGACCAAATGTTAAGTTTGCGCACAATAATTATTTTGATACCTCAAAGGGTGAATTCAAACATAGAGGTTGAAATGCTCAGTCAAAATGATGTTTGTCTGGACTTTAGCTTCATTATGGTCTGGCATGTTTTAATATTTCTTGGAACAAATGTAAGTCTACTTTCATGAGACGGAGTGTCGCATGTACATTTACTTTAGAAGTGTGGTCAAACTTAATGATTTAAGGTCAACTTTGCTTAAACTAATATTTGTTTGGACTCTAACTCCCGGTACACTATGAACATATAAACTATAAAATATGCATAAATAGTGTCGCGCGGAAGGGTCACATTGATACCATAAAAGGTATGATCAGATTTTAAGGTCAAAGTCAAAATAAAGGTCAAACATCGAATTTGGTCACACTTTTTTGCCGGACTATATTGAGAAATATATGTGTCAGCCTTCTCCTAAATGAAAAATGTATTGTGCTGAAAGTGTGATGTTTCGAAAGTTGCATGACAATTTGAATATAACTCCATTATCTTTAATGAAATGCAGAATCCGATACGTGTATTAAAAAAACGGATTCCCTGAAGAGAAGACAAAGCCGGAAAAAACGACACTGTGTTTGTAGATTATTATTTCCGTCACCTTTCACGTTCAGTTTCTGGGATAATTGGCATGTTATCTGTGGGCCCTAGTATAATATCAAAACCATGTTGCAGGCTGCGTGCCATTGCTAAGATCGGTGAGATTTTAACTTCGGCAAATGTGGAATTCAATGATCAAAAAGACAAACTTGTAGGAAATAGAAACAGAAAAGCGAAATGATAACAAAACACTAATAGTGTGACTTCTTATATGGATGATGAAACAAACCGCACAATGCATGTTAATGCGTCTCCAGCTAATGTTTAATACTTAACTTTGATATTACAAAAAATGATCGGGACTTGAATTGTAATGGACAGTTCCACAACTGTCAATCATGATCATTTATAACTGTACATGGTCAATTTTTATCCCATAGATTAGGATTACATTGTCAGCTGACAATCTGACCTAGAAAATACAAAAGAAATCATACTTCCTGTTTGTGATAAACCTTATCACAAGATCAAAGAGAATATGCCGCATGGGGGGAGCATGCAAATTTTCGGAACTATCCATTATAATTCCTTGAGCCAAAAGTATATACAATTTAAGGCAATCACATGAGCTGTATGCTTTTCGAGTGTGCATGTATCCGTTACATGTTTGTAACATGAATTATGCATCAGTTTACATGTAAATTAAAGCATCTGTAGATTTGCTGAGTTTATAAACAAAATGCAATACTGTAAAGTCTGTTTGTTTCCACGAGATTACTTTGTCGAAAAAGAGGGAGGATTTTCACATTTGTTTAGAAGCAAGTGTACTGTAAACGAGAATGCATTCGGGATGTATTCACCTTACTCTATCGTAAAGTATGAACATGGAGTCATATGACAATACTCATAAGACTGAAGCCCACCTAAAAAGAGTGCATTTCTTTAATCACAGATGCAGCATCGCATCCTTTCTGAAAACAATATGCTCACACCCTTTCTGGTGTGCAGTGACTTGTGTCATAAATGTTCTATATTGAGTGTTGTCGTCCTGATGTAGACACAGAGTTTCGGTTAATCACGAGAAGCGCAAGGCGTCATCTCGCCGCTGGACGTTTGTCAACAATGTCAAACATTCCTTTGATGGAATCACTTTCCCAGACGACAGTGGGATGTCTGTGATTGTATGTGGCACCTCTTACTAGGGGAGGGAGTTTTGGACGCATTGATATTCATTAGTCCGTTACGTCAATCGTGTCAATTCGGCTATTTCCGTACTTATAATTATTTCCGAAGAAATCGTAGAGGGGTCCGGATTGCCATTACCTATGGGCACGTATTTGAACTGGGATATGGAGCAATACAAATTTCAAAGAACATTTTTAGATTGTTTTCTAAGGCTATTGAAAATAATTGAAATGTATTGAGATAAATTTCTTTCAAATTATTTTGTCTTGAACATTGACATTTATTATGGAAAGACAGAACATATTTACAAAACTCATTTCCATCTTGTATTGTACATGTACAAGTATCGCCCAACTAACCTTAGTTAATGAGTTTTCTATATGGGTTTTTAATCTCCTTAAATAGAATGTCTAACCATAGAATGATTTTTGAAAACGATTAATATTTTGTTACAGCAGGTTTTTCCCTTAATAGAACCCACATATCAATGGTCGTTGATGAACTAACGCGTTGTTGAAAGTGAACATGTCAATGCGAATTCCCCAAACAAAACTTAGGATGACGTCAAGTAAACCGTTTAGCGTTTATTTCATAATATTTAGAGACACTACTTGGATTCGGCAATAGCAGTGCAATTATTTTTTCTATTGTTTGGGGCCCACAGCTCTACGGCTTACCAATTCCTGACGTAGTACGTCAAGGTCAGTTTTTGACGTTAACGTGTCAACATCAACGTCTGACGACCGGAATATTTTTTGTGTGTTATTTTCAACGTGCACACTCAAGAGAACCTTTTAAAGCAGCTGTCCTCCAGATGCTCAAAAAATAAAAAATGAAAATTTTTTTATATAATTAACGGTTAATACTGGTCAAGCTATGTTCAATGGAGAAATCTATTATTACTGACCCCTTAATTCAGTTGAAAAACCGTTGGTAAAACATCGGTTTTCTTTGCATAATCTACTGCGTTACTAACGCATTAGCCGTTATGTATAGTAGGAATTTCCCGCTGGCAGAAAAGCGAATTGTCTGTTTTGAAAGCAAAACAGTAAAAATATGTAGGTGTTTTTATTTCTAACAACTATTGTATATATTTGAAGAGATATTTTACAATATTTGTAACTAATGATTTTTTTCGTTTATTCTGGAGGTCAGCTGCTTTAAATCTTGTATTTTTTACCTTTGCGACGCCTTTTGCGTCTTTAAAATGACCCTATAGTCGTGTGGTGGAAATAACAAATTAAATACAATTGTGAATGAGAAAAGTTTATCAACGTTGTGATTACATTTATACTTCCATTTTCCACTTACAACATTCAGTATATTGTTATTAACAAGTGCACATGAACGCACACTTTCTTCTTACATTCAGTATATGTTAAATAAATTTAACGATGTGTTAACAATTGCTTAACCTATTAATAATAAGAAAACCTATAATCTAATGTGTATGTGAAATTGAAATGAGACGCCAGGTGTAGTCAAGTGACTGATACAAATCGAAACTTATGGAATTTGACGTGTGCTATTTATAAATTGAATACTTCACACATTTAACTAACCGGATAAAAGAAGAAGTGTATGAATAGGCTAGAACGAGGCATACTTATCTTGTAAGTATTGATTAATTGTATGTTATTTTGCGAAAGTTAACTTATATTTTATCTAATTGTAAACAAATACTGTAATTTGTTTAGTTCTATTTTGTTGTTCGTTTATCGAAACGGTTATTAATTATAAAGCGGTGTTTCCAACTCAATGGTACTGGCAAGTTTCAGTGAATACTTTATTGTTACTACGTAACCATTATTAAAACGTCTGATTTATCACCTTGGGGCACCGACAGATACATTGTTGTATCTTTTGTAAGTCTGTATGAGTATCCGACTATTCTAGTAATAATCTTTAAACTAGCCTGACCAGAAAGTATCGATAATTAACGTTAACGTTCCTTTGATTAAAACTAATGAACCGAAACATGAGGTTTTTTCAATTTGCTTGATTCTTGTCGCATAATACTATTGTTTTATATCCTACAAGTTTTCAACCAAAAATCCGTATTAACCTTTTAATATTTTGGTAAAATGTCAATAAACTGCCATACTGCTCTCTTCTCTCAGTTCAAGGTCAAATTTATGCCATCGTTAACTTGCAAATATATTTAAGTAGGTCTTAACCTAACTGCTTAATTCATTTGGTTGCTATAAAATTCAATATACACCAATACATCAATTAATATTCAATTCCGATATAGGTAACTTTAACTGTGTTTTAGATGAAACATTCTTGTTGACCTTTTGTAGAACTAATAAATATATATTTACTTGTAGACTATCAAGCCTTAGGGGTAAACGACACAGTGACTGCAATATTAACTGCCATGTCTTCGACATGTGGTAGTGGGGACACTGGCGGTAAAGGTGGTGGTGGCGGCGGAAGTGGCGGCGGCAGTGGTGGTGTTGGTAGCGGTGGTAAACGCCACGACAAGATAAAATATAGAATGTCAAGAAAACGCAGGGTCGATATGCCAGACAAATATGCCAAAAGTAACGAAAGAAAGGGAAGATGGGCGTGCCTTTATCGGTAGAAGATGAATATCTAGTACAAAGTGACGGCTTTCCTCAGACATTAGATGTGGCAGTGACTGTTGATAATATTTCATTTCCATAGACAAACCAGTGAACTAACTTGCTTTGCTAATATAATTTATCTTTATCATTAGTTTCATTTTTGTATGATTTTGAATATTGGCTCTGTAATACTAGCTTTTAACATAAAAACGATATCAATTTAGTTTTTCGTTTGTTTTGTTTTGTTTTGTTTTGTTTGTTTGTTTGTTTGTTTGTTTGTTTGTTTGTTTGTTTGTTTGTTTGTTTGTTTGTTTGTTTGTTTGTTTGTTTGTTTGTTTGTTTGTTTGTTTGTTTGTGTAACACACTTATTCACAACTAAGTACTAGGTTATATCACGGCGGTCAGTTTACATACGAGCGTCCCTTGTACTTCAATGACTGCTAGCCTCTGTCCTCTGCAAGAGACTGACTGCTTTCTCACACGAGTGACAACTGAACCAGAGTAGGTGCATTGTCTCGTATCATCCATCACGAATAAGAATGTATGTCATCCAATGGACATGAGGTAAGAATGTCAGATGTCGAAATGTTCTTATGCAATAGACTTAATCCGTAACTGGTTATTGATGGAAAACCCCAGCTTAGCGAAATGTACAAACAAAGATTAACCGTTATGTACGTCACATTCAACCAATACAATGTTTATACGGCGTCCAGTTAATGATACGGTATGTGATTTTCAATAGAATGAAATAGGCCACTTTTGTTTGTACCCCTCTATAAGCTGGGTTTTTCCATTAAATACCGAGTTCCGGATTACATCTTTTTGTATTCTGCAGTGGTGACCACATAACTGATATAAACATATGTCGTATGAGTCTATGCCTAAAGTACAACAAGTATTGTGACCTGCCTCCTACAACGAGAGATGCTTTGTTGTTACATATTCGCAGATAAAACTATCAGGCAAACATCTGGATGTATACAGCATATTTGAGCTTTGCAAAATAGTAACAATAGGTAGAAAATAAGAATACATTAATCTGAGAAAAGATAAAAGCCCCCAGGATGCACCGTCTGCATTGGAAAATATCAGCCTCAGTTTTATTGAAGCTGTCCATCAGTAGTAATGAAAAATGCCACACCACTGTGAATAGCGTACGAGCGGAACTCTATTTTCAAAAGTAAACAACATACAATTATGATCCCCGAGGACCAGATAAATATAGCTAAACAATGATCTAGTACGAGGCGACATTTCACAGCCGCCACACAAGCGCTAAATACCAGTTATAGTAAACAGGGTTGTAACATTAATGTGGATGCTAAAATCAACCGGCATCCAGATTGCAACATGTCATTGTAAGACAAAGCGTAACTCTACCAGATGCACATCTCGTTAGCTTTGCTTATGGCTCAGTCACAATGTCGGCGATCTGTCGGGGATAAGTTTTGACCGGTGGTCGTCATAGAAAATAAACAATCATTGAACAATCGTAGCAAAAATCCTAATAAAGTGGAGCAGTCACATTGTATGAGATTGTTTAAAGGATTTTGACCAGGTTTTGTCGAAAAATCGTGGGATGAGCCTCCTATGGCCTCCGATTGCAATTGGAGACGACATCTGCGAGCGTCTTTTCTTTTAATTAAAAGGAGGGTTTTCTGACCTGACACAGCCTCCAGCAGCAAGAGAGTCTCAAACTTTTAGCAATCCGGTCGGAGACGCCCTTATATACACGGCGATTAACTACGATTTCACCGTACGATTCGTCGGAGACGATCACAGAAAGCGTACGAGTCGGCTTAGGGCGCCTCTGATTCAGTCGGAGGTCGCCGGAGACTACTCGCAGGCATTGAATTGCAACCTGAATTTGCAATTCCACACAGAATCTTGCGACTAGTCTCAGATTATGCGGAGGACGCCTCCGATTAATCGGAGGCATCATAGGTCATCTGATATTGTGTCTGGGATGCCCAAAATGGGTAACAAATCTTGCCAGCAATCGTACAATTTTAATTTCAAAGATTGGGACCACGACGGGTGTGGCGATGCCTAAAGAATTTGCGACAAGCCGCAGGCGTCCGGAGAGCGCCTCCGACGGGTGAAAAATCGAGAGATCTGTCTCAAGATTTTGTTCGAATTTTGTTCGGGTTTACCCATCGCCGACGAATCTCAAATGATTTCTGACTGAGCCATTATATGAAACTGAGTGTTTGATAAATCACTATAAACTGTTGTTTCCGTGTAAATACTGTATTTACTATTTTTACACCACTAATGACGAAGACATAATAAACCCGTAGGAAACCACACATTCAAAATAGAATGGAACAAAATGTCGGTGTACAGGACAGTTTTGAAATTAACATCGTGGAATCCCACAAGTGTAAAAATATCTTATAGACTGTTAACCGCGGAATCCTATAAAAATAACCTATGGTATATATATTGTGTAATCATACAATAGTCTTACATATCCTGTTAAAATATATCGTGGAATCCTACAAAAGTCTTAAATAACCTTACATGTGGTCCGGTATTTAGTTTACGGTATTTAGCCCCAACCCCTTTATAAATTAGTGACACTTAAATAAAATCGATAATTAGATGCTTCCCTTTCATTTTTAACTTTGATGTAAAATGCGGCTTTTTCGGAAATAAAAGTTGTTTAGTTTTACTTTAAACACGTTGACATAAGATTTTTTCACTTGTCCACGGACAAGTCAACTGGAAAAAGTCAAATGTACGACTCGGACAACACGGATAAGTGATTTCGTCACCCCTGGATGGAGTCACTTCCCCTGAGGACAGCGAGGTGTTTGTGATAGTATGTGGCACCTCTTATCGGAGCAGGGACTTTTGGGCGCACTGAAGTAAGTCCGTTGCGTATGTGCACGTATTTGCTCTGGCAAAAAGTTGTTTGTTTCCACTAACATCTCCCGAAAATTAGTTGCGGTAAGTAGGCAAAACTTTTTACCATTACCTTTTACCGTACACAATAAGTACACTGCATCGAAGGTACATACTAGCAACGCAAAATTATGTGAAATATGACAACATAAGAATGTAAACTTAAAATATAGGGTAAGTAGAAACGCCTCAGGGAACTAAAGCAACGCAAAATTTCAAGGGACCCAGAGCTATACTTTCTCAAGAAAATAGCGAATATTTTCAGATTTTCTTTTCTAAGGCCAATGCAAATAAATGAAATGTATTGAGATAAATTCCTTTCAAATTATTTCATCTTGAACATTGGCATTTATTATGGCAAGACAGAAAATCTTTACAGAACTCATTTCCATCTTGTATTGTGCAAGAATCGCCCAACTAACCTTAGTTAATGGGATTGAGTTCTCTATATGGGTTTTTAATCTCCTTGAAATAGAATGTCAAACCATAGAATGATTTTTGAGAACGATAAATATTTCGTTACAGCTGGTGTTTTACCAAAATAGAATCTACAAAACAATGGTTGTTGAACTCGTATTATAACAAAACATATAAATATACGGTTTGTCTTACAGTCTTAAATCAGAAAACATTTTTTGTTAAGTCATATTAACGCGTCTACATATTTTAACGCGTGCATTAACCTGAAATAAAAAAATCTGAACATGAATAGCAATGAACTCAAACTGGAGTTGCTATGATAATGCCATAATTATTTACAGAAAACCTGTTTTGAAATGCATTTTATTTAAATAAATATGTTGTTTTAAAATGAGAACAAAAAGTCGCAGAATCTTTTTTAAATCTTTTATAATTATATCGTGTTAAGTTTTTGTGGTCAATATACATGTCATACTTTTTATAAGTATTTGTTAACCGTATAGCTTCATCTGTATTGATATTAATAATTAAGCAAATACTAATTTTAAGATATTATAATGAAATTAGGCATTGCGGACGATTAATTTCATTGACCTTGACAATGAAACCTGAAGAAAGTTAAATATATGATAACCTTATCTGATATGATATCACTTAACTTAAAAGTGAAATAAACAACTTTTAACGTCAACCTAAGCAGTAAATAGTATTACATTTTTGTGATCCAAACCTGTTAGTTGCAAAAGTTAAGTTGACAAACATGGAACTAATCTGGTTGAGTGTTTTGCTCGTGGTTGGAGCTTCGGCTGTTTCCGCCGGACCGTTCGGGCCTCCGTATCCTGTCACCGGAGGCTGGTTTAAAAGTCGAAATATGCCAGATGACTGGAATAAGACATTAAGCAGGTTTTCCCGGCAAGGGGGTGACACGGTTATACTCAGGGCACCATCTGTTACCATAACGACCAGAGAACAACTAATGGACAACAACAACTTCCGGGTATTATAATATATTAAAATATTCATTGCATGGCATTGTTTTTGTTGTTTTCTCATTGTCCTCGATTAATTAATTTCGCATGTACGTACTTATGAAAATTGATTATACAGTTAAAATTGACGCCTAACTCTGATCTGAACATATCGTTAGAACGATGTACATGTTTCATTAAAATGTGTGTACATCGTCTACATCCAAGACTTAAATAACGTGCGATAAAGCCTTATGACATTAAATATGGAATTAAAAACAAAAACAATATTTGTTAATGTGCACGTTTCAGTGGTGTACAGTACGGCACGAGAACGGAAGTACCAGCCACTGCGTGGACGATGCGCTGCACGATCTTGCATTGGCACGTGCGTACGTGACACAAGTGGCCGTGTACGAGCACGAGGAAAGACTGACACCGGAAGCGATGCTCACCTGTCCGGAAATGGAGAAGATGATCGTAGCAGACCGAATATATATGCGGCTTGTGCTTCCGAATGATGATCAGTAAAGCAAATTATCAGCCAAATTATCATCTTAAGTCATGGTCACTTCGACTTTAATCTCAAAACAAGTGCTTTACTGCGTATGTAATTTTCGAAGTAACAGTAACAGCAAATGATTTGATATTTCTTCATTTTTTTTTTCTGCCGCAGAACAAATGGGGATAACGTCAAATATGATTTATAGCATTTAAGTCATTTCATCGTCGGATACCCACGGTTAGTTAACATGTAACAACATAACATAACATGTAATCAATGTTAATGGCTCGGCTGTGGGTATCCGACGATAAAGTCATTTAGGTTAAGAAATACACATTATATTTAAACTGGCATCATACATGTATAATATCTTCATATTTCAGAACTAGTTGTAACTACACAGCGCGTAACGTCACCTTATTATTTACGTCGTTCGGTGGCGTCGACTCACGTCAACTTCTGCTCGACGTCTCCTGGGAACACAACACGTCCGTGTACTTCGGTCTTCCACGACTACCACGGTCTGTCTTTGACGAGCTTCACCATAAACAGTCTACCAACGCCTTAATGCAACCGTTTCTTGTTCTTCTCAAAAGACTTGTCGAATCTGATGGTCAGCTTTTTAAGAGCGACGATTTGTTCAAAGGGTATTTCTTGTCAGAAGATTTACTGCTATCTGCTGTGAATACAGGACTTCCGTTAGTCGACTTCCTCTCAACAGTACGTTCATATGTCGCCGCATCCTCTAAGACGTTCGGCATCAACGTCGCCGTTAGCACTAATAAACTTCACAACAGCGCGACGTTGCAGGATAACGTCAATAGCTATAAAATTCTTGCTCCGCTCTGTGACGTCATTTCCGTCATGGACGGACGCGGGTCGGGTCTTACAGCGCTCTACTGGAACACACAGAGGACACAAGCGATAGGTGACGCGGATATGACGCTGTTTGAAATATTACAGACCACATACCCGTCCGTCACAAATGAGACGACGTTTAGTGACGTGTATTGGAACAGCACATCAGAGGTATCAAATACATATAATTATTTTTTATTAATACTTTTTTACAGTGTATAAAGCAATCTATATTTAAACGTCAATATCACCTACCGTGTATATTCACATACGAATATATCCCGTTAGTATTGCTTAATATACTATATATATACATCGTTTACATTTTCGTGCCCTCCGCTGTCAAATAACAAAACATATGCGTTTAAACAGGTGTTTTCTGCTCTGGCGGACGCGAAAGATGCCTTACATAAGTCCAGCAACGTCACGTCCCAGTTGTGGTTAAACATCGAAGCCTACGACCACCTCCACACCGACCCTTGCTTGCCCATCGACCTGGACGGTTCCGGTCTGGACCGCATGTTAAACCGAGTCACCAAGTCACGTGTTGATCATGTGCTCACACACACCGGAACAACGGTGCAGAAAGTGGTATCGATGGCCTGGGACCCGAGCTTTACTTGCACAACGGACAAACACCGCGCACCACTCTACAGGTGAAATAACCACTAAAACAGTTGTTTACTATGGGTGTATTGAAAATTAATTATTATAAATAACAACGATGGCCATTTTGTTTTAATTAGCTCAGCTTAGTCTCCGACAAGAAAAGATACCAAAACGGTTCATAGATGTTCGTAAAAAATTATACAGTATAATAAAATAAATATTACACTTTAAACACGGGTTTTGATTTAATGTATTTCAGTGAAATAACATCGGACCAAAATCGGCCAATCATCGCACACTGCTCCCTCCACAGTCGGGCTAACCGGTCCGTGGTTGTGATTGGTTTCAACCTCGAGGGGTTGACACAGGGATTCACGGTAAGTCCGCCTTCTATATTTGGATGTGTTGACCAAGTATACGTCTAGAGGGGTCTCCAACTGGGCCTCACTGTAAGTCCCTATTCCGTGGCCACATTTGCCGGGACTGACACAGGGTGGGGAATCGATGACGATAACACTTTCTCGCTTTGAACTTAAAACACATGTCATTCTTGCTGTTTATCGGGTGAAACAAAGAATGATTTATTTAACGTTGGTCAATTTATTCTTCTAAGGTCGAGTGGCCGAACAGCCAAGGGAAGCGGATCAAGAGCTCACCTGTCTACGGCTACTATTTCGAGCTGGACTGGGGGACACAGCACGACCGGGTCGCGTCACTCGAATACACACAGCTTTACGACCCCTATGACGTCACCCAGCTAGCGGAAAAAGGAGTCATACGGGTTCAGGCAATTTCTAGCTACAATGCCTGTGTGTTCGAATTTGACTTTACTGACAATGTACGAACGCGTTCGCACGCCTCTCAAGCGTTAACGTCAAATACGTCAAAACCGATGTTAAAGGCGGAAGTTGAGTCGCGGAAAGAAATGAGGAACTACGTGCGTGAGCGACGGCTTCCGAGACGTCGCATAGAGGCACAGGATGTTCCGTTCGTGTGACGGACAATACTACAATTGTGATGTTTGATATTGGAAGTAAATTTGGTGAAATTGTACTATTTCTGCATTTTCCTATCTAAGGTTCCTTGCAATAAAGTAAGAAAAGCACACTTATTCATTATAACCTCATGTGTTTAAACATTAAAACCATTGCTCTTTCCGCCATAAAATTCTGCCAAACAAATGTTAAGACCTAAGAGAGCTAACCGCGTGTAAAGTTCTGTAAACTACCGGTACGTTCTGACAACTCTGAAACTCCAAGAGATTTAAGCACCTTCATAACTTAATCGCTACCGACAGACATTTCATTATGAGAATAAATCCTATCAATACTTCTTGTATGGACGTTGTGTATGGATTGATAAATTTAATGGATATAATGGTTAAATATTGAGCACCGCTTCGACAGGGAATTATCGAATGTAAATACGTGCGATAGGTGCAGACGGTAAAAATGGTGGTCGGAGGTTAACCTGAGTGGTAAGTTATATCTGTGTTTGGTTAGCGAAAAATAAACCTAAATACGGACAGATGAAGAGAGTAGATTTGTATAGTTTATGTTATACGTAATTGTTGTCTTGTAAAAAGGCAATTCTCGTCGTTAGATAAATCACAAAAGTGCTAGAAATCTTAGAAGTCTTGATTTGTAGTAGTTATAAATACATGTATGTATATAGTATGTATGAATTCTCGTCATGCAAGCGGTTTGTTTTAACCTAAACTTTACATT
>Ga0224511_10001863_pt1 | contig 13448 bp, 8 predicted proteins | sample SF_May12_sed_USG_2_FD_169988 | JGI IMG/M metagenome (GOLD analysis project Ga0224511, IMG submission 169988) | Sediment microbial communities from San Francisco Bay, California, United States - SF_May12_sed_USGS_8_1 | ecosystem: Environmental > Aquatic > Marine > Sediment | place: USA...
CCAACATACTGATTCTGCATACGATTCTAAAGCTGGGGTGAAATGCAATGGGACAAGGCATATCATAGGTTTGCTGTACCCTTGTTTCCAGCTAACCACGCACGCCAACACCAGAAGAAGGACAAAGGTCCACACGTGACTTAGCCTGTCTGCGAAGTCTTCCAGAACGGCTGCCCCCGTGCCAAACCATCGCAGAAAACCTCGGCTTAGTGTAGGCATTTTGAGATAAATGTATAATATTCAAGATGTGCAACCTACAATTAACACAAATATCATAATTGAATATGCTTCAGATTAATATTATGTTTACAAATCTATTTTAGCTTTCAATCATTTTATATAATAAATCATATTAAAAAAGAGCAAGATATAAACCTTACCTCCCGAAGATCCCTCACTTGGTTATCACAACACTGTACTGTACTGTACTGAGTAGTTTATGTTGGGTTGATTTGATGGCAAGCACGTTAAAACTAGGGCATAGACATGCACTCGATCCGCTGTATAGCAAATTTGAAGCTACATTATGCTCTTTTGACATACATCTATGTTGTTTCATATACATGTATATAAATTAACAGCTATCACTCTATTCAAATAATTGTATGTTGTTTTAATGTAGATTTTGTGTTGGATATTATTTAATTCAAAATGTTTTTGTAAATGAATCTTATGTAACTATGCATTTAACCGATTAATTGAATGACTTTAGTGCTTAACTCATTGACGATCTCTGTCGATGATACGCGATCACGGGCTAGTCTACGATTCTTTTTACTTCACCATCCACCATACTAAGGTGCTACAAAGTTCAAATAAACTGGTGTTCTGCTGGTTTAACTGCCTTGGGTATTTAGCCGCAAATCATTTTGGTATATATTTAATCCAACATAAAGGGGTAGATAGTTAGATAGTTTATTCATATCCTCCAGTATGGAGAGCTCAAAACCAATTACAAAACACAAATATTCACATAATTGATAAATAGAAATACATGTACAACATATTATTTCATACTTATGCACAAAGGTAGTAAACACAGACATATCATACACAAAAAAGCAATCAGAATAATTCCAAACAAAAAATAAACAAGCACGTGAAGACACTTATTAAATTAGATTACACAACTGTCCGTAATCCTGCCTCGCTTAACCTATTATCAGTTTACCTAAGGTGCGAAAACGAAATTTTAGGCAAACAATAGGTTAACAGCTTAGTTCAGATACTTAAGCTTATATGCGTATATAGGCAAAGAAATTCAAGATCGTCTTAAAAGCATGGACCCGTACGTTGTCTTCCAAGTCAAAAGATGGAAGACCAGCAAACATCTGTAGTAGCTGTAAATCTGGGGGCAGCTTGATAAATAATTGAAAGTTTTCATTTTTGACTGTATCGTATAGCGAATTCCACAGTTTAATTCTCCTTTCTGAATTTGTTCCACAGAACATTGTCACATGTAAAACTAATTGATCCGTTTTTAGCGAGCACATTGTACAATTGCTGTTGTATTGTCTTGACACGAACCTGGCGAGTAGTGTCATTGTGGTTTTACACTGTTTCAGGTAATTTCTGTATAAGTTGCTAAAATGCCAGAGTATGCAGGGTTCGTATTTTGAATGTATGTTTTTGAAAAGTTGTAGCCTAACATCTTCGGGTTTATCTAGGTGAGAATTTTCCACGTGTAACCGGATGGCTGCGTTTACTTCCCGCCTCCAAGTACTTTTATTGGGAAATACTGCTTTTTTGACAAAATGTTCTAGTGCATGTTTTAAGTTGTATTTTCCAAGTATTCTATACACATCAGGTAAAAAGCCAAAACTTGTACTAGGACTGTTCATAAATTTAATTAGTCTTTGAAGAAATAGTACCGATATTCGTTTGCCTGGGTCGGTGCTTTATACATGTATAACAAAAATTTTAATGGCGTTCTGGTTCGAGGAAAGGTAAACTGTGACTGTAAAATGAATCCAAATATACACGAGATTTAAATGATAGATGTCCTTTTTATTTATCTTGTCTGTTTGTATAACATTCTTTGAAATTTACCACCATTAACAACCTTACTAAAGCCAAATTCAGTGTTCATTCGCTATGGAAACACTGTTAATACAGTCACGTGAAATACTATAAAATGCGTTGTATTAATACAATATAAGCTTATTTCGTCCAAAACATACATTAACTACATACATCTATTCTAGTTTATTTTAGAAAAAAACAACATTCAGTGGACGGAATAGGCAGTTCTAAATGTCTTTTACAGTGAACACGACAGTTCCGGGTCAATAAAGAAATTAACGAGCGCGGGTCTCATTGCAACGGCAGTTTGGATAAAAAATGTATTACTTTCTCATCAAAGAATTCAAGAGAGAAAGAACGAAGAAAGATTGATACAATTTATGAATTCTTTATTTTTAAAAAACGCGTCTTAAGAGTATCAAACTGCATGCTGTAAATTTGACAGTTGCGGGTCACATTTGACAGCTGTGGGTCACGTTACAATTGTTTTTTTATTGTTATCAGGGGTCATCTCAAAATGTTTAGTCTTATAAATGAAAAATTGTCCCATTAAAGCGCAAGCGAAGCAACCGCCAGAAACAATGTATTTCTTGTTACTTTATATGTCACGTGTGTTGTGTTTCTTAATGACAATTGCACCTTTTTATAGTAAAAGTGTATGCCTGCTGATGATTTAACAGGATTTTTGCGTACTGGGTACCGACCCTTTGCGAACTGCGTACCGTCAAAAAACCCTCGAATACTGCCTACCGAAATGAGGTATCCGGTCTCACTAAAAAGCGTCGCGAAATATTCAAGCGTCGCGAAGCGTCACGAAGCGTCATGAGGAAATAAAATGCTAAAATATTATCAAAAAGTCAAAAATAAGCATGATAAATGCATAAATATGTATATTAAACATATGTCATAAAGTTATTTTTATTTTGTTTATCATTTATTTGTTTAATTTGATTTTAACCCATCCAGTCCCTCTCGACGCTATTTCTCTCGTCGCTAGATCTATCTGGTCACTAAGCGTCATGAGCAAATACAATGTTAAAATATTTACAAAAGGGTGAAAATAAGAATGATAAACGGTTAATTATGTATATTAAATATATTTTGCTGAATAACTTTGTATTTTCCTCATAATTTATTTGAGTAATTTGATTTTAACTAATCATGTCTTCGTGACGCTTCTCTCGCGACCCTATACATGTACCTCTCGACGCTATTTCTCTTACTCGCTTACTTTAAATGGTTCTTTTCTCAAATTGATTTTAATACTTTACAAATACATTTATGCAATTTGAATAAAAATATTTGCATCATAATAATACATTACAAACATTACATTATTACATGTAATAATACAATTTACTATTAAATGTCCGGTCAGTAAGACTCTTTCGTGACGCTTGTTTCGTAACATTCGCGGCTTAGTTTTCATCACGCTTCAACAGTTCCCGCTGAGTTACATGTTAAATATTATTAACTTTATTTATTATATATGGTTATTTACTTTATTTGTTATTTAAATGATAAAATACAACATTTTAAGATCTCACGTACCTGTAATTTTCCAACCTGCTGTATATATCCACAATAATAAATTAAGGTTAAATATATAATCCACACATAACACGTCATAATTTCAACAATTTTATGTTTTACCACACACTTCGGAGGATAGACTGATTTTAAGAAAATAGTAGAAAAACGTAAATGTGACTCAATATTTGTCAGCTTCTGCATCTCTATTCATGATTGCTTCAATACACGCTGAAGAGTAATTACTCTTCACACTGAGCAATCAACAGCTTTAATAAGCTTTAAATTAGCGGTTTGTGACTTACGCTGACCCGTGATTAGGTGTGAATGTTTGTACACTTTAAAAAATTCATCAAAAAGCCACCAACAAAAAACATTCAGTTCGTTACATCTACAGATGGAAAATTAGTCATCCCTTCAACTTCCACGACTGCAAAAAAGTCTGGTCAGAAAACGCAGAATCAAAAACAGCAAGACTTTCTCATGCAAGCGAGATAGAGTTGATTAAATTTGCAAATCTGTGACCTATTTCATGTAATTTTTTGTTTGTAATCAAGATCATAATCTCATTTTTGTATAAAAATCAAACAAACAACCTATCGTGGGGAAATCTGTCCGTTGATACAATGGACCACCACCTGATGAGACTTATTGAGAAGTCGAAATAAGTTTCCGTAAGTATGCGTACTGTTCTTGTTTTTCTTGACGCTAATTTCTTTTCAATAAAAGTTGTGAAAAATTAAAACTATTTTCAATTACACATTGAATTGATATAATTCATTATTGTTACAAACATCAATATCCCTTTTTTTGTCAACGGTCTCTCGATGCTTGTGTTAATCAGAATTTCGTGACGCTTTTTCATGACGCTTGTGTATGATAACTGATCAAACATGAATTCGTGACGCTTTTTCCTGGGCGACTCAAGATTAATTATTTTACGAATAATATAAAAAATAATATTTTTTAATGTTTAAAGAATAAAACATACAAATGTAGTTAGGTTTAGTTGTCAACGATTTCTTGACGCTTGTGGTAATCAGAATTTTGTGACGCTTTTTCTTGAAGCTCGTGCATGATAACTCATCAAATATGACTTCGTGACGCTTTTTCTCGGGCGACTCTTAATTAACGAATATCGACATGCTAATTGATTTTTTTACGAATAATATAAAATAATCAAAATTATTTTTCAAAGAGTTAAACATACGAATGTAGTCCATATTTAGCTGTCAACGCTTTCTTGACGCTAACAGTAATCAGATTTTCGTGACGCTTTTTCTCGACGCTTCATTGGCAAACAGAAGCAGGATATGTTTACAATTTAAATTAATAATCATGTCGTTCTGTTAAACACTTTTGGTCCAATTTTACATTTTATAATGTTATTAATATAGTTTACTACAAATTTTACATGTTACACTGTTGTGAAACTATGTAGTAGTAGGTGATGGATTTCGCGACGCTAATGGTAATCAGAACTTCGTGACGCTTTTTCATGACGCTTGTTTAGGGTGCAACCAGAAGCGTCACAACTAGGTGAGGTATCACCCTCATACATGTATAACATAAACATTTCAGTGCCTGTTAGGCTACTAGCCTACACTGCCGGTTTATACTAGACGCAGGGCTTGTTCTTGATGTATGTTGTTAACGAATTTTACTGAGTTCTGTCTGGTCAGTGGCATGTACGTACGGGTCATTCATAACACATACATTTTGGACCCTTTAAAAATTCTATGGTCTGTATCTTTTGACCAGAATTGTTTACATCTTTTTAATCATACTTAAGCAGTGAATACTACTCCCGACAATATCAGAAACTGCCAAATATAGTTATCCGTACATATTAAAATATTACAGAAAAATAGTTAAATAGCCTGACTTTAACACAGGGAAAAACATCGTTCTTGAACCTACATATACATATACATCAACAAGGGATTCAACTTCAATATGAATGTAATACATAGTGCCCCCACAAAAGTCTCTATCAAAGTCATTTTTTGGGTTACAACCATCCGGTTTTCGTCTATCACAAGCTGAAACATTTTTCTATTGATCACATTCAAACTTTTCGCAATATAACAAATCTTTGGTAAAAAATTTCCAGCGAAAACTCATTGAACTTACGAAAATTCGTTCGGGCGACAAGGGAGCCTTGAGTAAAACCATCCTTTTTCGCAGTAACTCGGCGAAATTTTGGTTCAGCGATGCTACTTATAATCTCAAACCATACCCAAAATTCCGTCAAAAGATTGAGATACAGTGCTGTAATATTCCAAATTGACACTTTGACTTGAATATTTTGAAGACGAGCTGTTTTACATATCACGTGACAAAAGTCCGAAAGGAGCTGTTTCATTGGACGGTTAGTGGTTCCCAGAATCTTATACTTTTAGCTAATATATTGACAACGAATAAAAGCCGGGTACCAAACCTACTTTCATTTACAATTGTTTTCGTCGAACAGAAGTGGAAAATTGATAATTAAAGCATTATATGGCAGTGTTTTCACGAAACTTTGGATGCTGGTGTGATATTATGTGTTACATTATCGGATTAATTCAATTAAAATGTTACCGACAGACTGTGAAGAAGAACTATTTTACTCAAGACAGCATAGTGAACGAACCCTTGTCGCCCGAACGGATTTTCGTAAGTTCAAAGAGTTTTCTCTTCAAATTTGTTATCTCAAGATTTTTTTATAACAAAAAGTTTGATTGTGATGAAGAGAAAAATGTTTCAGTTTGCGATAGGCGAAAACCGAATAGTAGTAACCCCAAAAATGACTTTGATAGAGACTTTTTAGCGAGGGCACTATGTACAATGGTAATTTTGAAGTTGCATACCTTGTTTATATGTATACATGTATATGTATATGTATGTTCAAAAACGATATTTTTCCCTGTGGACTTTAATTGATGCGTTCAGCTTTCTCGGTGGTCTAAATGTAACGCATCAGACTTAGAACTGCGCGAGAGATCCCGGGTTCAGTTCTCGGCTCTGACAAGGATTTTTATGATTGCTTTTTGTTTTCATGTGTTATGTTTTTACTTTTATTGTTCAAAAGCATTATTTGTCCTGAAGTTTTGCAAGTGCTTTTGCAATATTAATTCTGGGAGCTCTCCTTCTCAAACGTGTGCCACAACTAAGGGTGCGCTTTGCAGCTTTAGAGTACCCGGGTCCACGGAGATATAGATAGAAAGCATAGCTTTTTTCTATCGGACATCGCCTGAAAGCTAATCTCCCGGGAGCTGCAACGTAAGCTGAGAAGCGTGGCCGTGAAACCTTTGTTTATATTGTTTGATTTAGCACTAATTTATTCTGTGATTCTTTCTTGTTAAGTCCAATCAACACAAATGATTGACTTCTAATTATTGGCCAGGAACCCATATAATAAGTATTGTACACGTCAACCGCTCGGACGTAAAATGGATTTTTCCCCAACCGTCAATCTTGATCAGTTATAACAATACATTATCCATTTAAATCCAATTGATTAGAGCTATGGATATCAGGTGACAATCGTACCTACTGAAAACAAAAGGAAGAATACTTCCTGTTTGTGATAAATGTATTACAAGAACAAAAAGAAATGACAGAAAAGGGGAGGAGATTGGAGGTTTTGTGGAACGGTGCAATAGAGATTTGTGTACCATTGTTACTATTAAGCTGTATATGAATTGCTCATTGCACAAAATACCTTTTTCTTAAACACTGTTTCGTCTTTGTAACTGGTATATCACACACTAAAGCTTCGTTTTCGGTTGTGTGTAAAATGATAGTATTAGGATCTTCTGCACTTCGAAAACATCCGGCTCTGAGTAATGTAATTTATTAGAAATACATAAAAACATCCGGCTCTGAGTAATGTAATTTGGAAAACAATCTGTCCACGAGGAAATGATAACGAAGTAATCTAATTTCTACTCCAATAACATGACACAGGACCATGGTGTAACTCAGACAAAAATGACACATACCGGTATGTAAATCTGACTTCATAAAATCATAAGTTTATACTGGCTTTGATGCCAGTTTGAGTTTTGACCTTAATACCTCTATACTGGCTTTGGTTTTATTGGACATTTGAGTTTCGACCTTCATAGCTCTATATAGGCGTTGATGCTATATGATGTAAGATTTATGGCATCAGCGTATATTCAAACTCAACCACATCACAGCCATTTGTTAATATGGCTGAGACTGATGCAGAAATTGCAACTTCCTGTGGATTAAAGGTTTTATTTATTTTTATTATATTAATCAGCTTGCTTTTTGAACTACAAATGTTTTGAAAAATCCAATAAGTACTTTCTGTTACCATGGCTTTTATTATACTACTAGTATCCGAGATTAATCGCCTCCAAAACTGCAAATGCAACTGCTGGACTAACAAGAAGACACAACTGATACTCAATGAGGTGTAATGCAAAGTAAAACGTAATTGGGTATCAGTTCTGAGACTACCACATAATTTTGTAGCTGTTACATAACTTTGTTAAATAAATAAGACATTTGCCGACCCAATGTTTTGGAGCAAAATAGTTTGATTTTTATAATTGTAAATTCTTAAAGAAAACTCGTTTGAATTGTCTAATGCAACATGATAATTGATATGGTAATGGACGCAAAACTAAGTAATTAGATATTTATTCTAACATTTTGATATACAAGTATGAAAATTTTGTACTATAACAAAGCTATTTCTAAGGCTAGCTACTTATCTACAAATAACCAACATTGCACATTACATATGTAATGCTTTATATACATGTATAGGGTCTATTTATATGCCCTTATAAATGTTTAAATAAAGTGCCTAAGTGAGTGATTATATGATATAAAAAGAGTCAAGTCTTTTATTCCATTTTCTCAGTCTGCGTTGCCGAGGGCAGCAGATGCATATTAACTGCATCAGGGGGACCGGCTTCCGCCCCGCGCTGTTGTTCCAACATGGAGAACATGACGTCACTGACCAGCAGGTCATTAGAGTTGGCGGCCATCATCTTTAGGAGCAGCGTGCCGTCCTCGCCCACCAGTGACGTTAGCTTGTCGACGTCATTTGACGAGTACAGTCCCCAGGAGAAGCGTTCGTTGTTTTCCAGCGCCCGTTGAACATACCTTAAACATGCATATAATAGTGAACATATAATGTATTCCTGAGCTACTCTCTTTCCGTGGACAGTTCAACAACTGTCAACCATGTTCAGTTATAACAGTACATGGTAAATTTTTATCCATTGAATTAGAGATATATTGTCGAGTGACAATCTGACCTAGTAAATACAAAAGAAAGCGTACTTCCAGTTTGTGATAAACCTTATCACACGAACATTTGAAAGTGGAAGGAGATTAAAATTGACAGAACTATGCATTTTTTTTTGTAAATCCTTTACCATAATTTTACAACGAAATTATAATTATAATAGATCTAGTATTAATTTTGTTTTCATGAAAATATATTAATAAATATTTATGATAAGCTCTGTGGTAAAAGCACTCGTACTCCGAGTCTTGGGCTCCAACGGGCAGCGGCAAACTCAATCTGTGATAATTGATACTATATGTAGAGTTTGCGCTAAGTCTAGTTCAGCTGTCGCCCACAGCTGGCTCATGTGAGGGAACAGTCAGTCACGTGCGGCTGGTACTGGACAAGGAACGCTGGTTAAAGGACTAACCACCGTAATATAACCTAATCAGTGTTGAAAAACGGCGTTAAATTGACCAAAGAACCAACGCTATTTTTAAAAGATATAATAATAATAATAATAATAAAAAAATAAAATAATAATAATAATAATAATAAATAATAATAATAAATAATAATAATACTAATAATAATAAATAATAATATAATAAACTTATATTCAACTATTGTTCAATATTTTTCACTACAATGAAAAATATAACGGTTTTGCCGTTGTCTCCATGTCGCTGACGTTTGTTTGTGCTCCAGCATACTTTAATTAAAACAAAGTAACGTTTATAAATCTGATAACAATCGACGTCAAGATGACGACGTCATGGCGTTATTGTTTCTCGGGCTATAACGTTTTTACTGTTTAAACCTAATTTAAACAGATAATCAGTTGAATTGTTCGTGTAAGGTATTTGTTTTATTTCATAAAAAATCTTATTGCGTTCTATAATCAGGCGTGCACTAATTTTTGCTACCTTCAAAACATCTTTAAGACATAAAACTACCTTTTTCTGAAAACAGGTACAAGTCGTCTGATGATCCAAATGAACAAGCTGACAGACGAAACGATGACCACAAAGTGACACCAGATCCATACAAATGTGTACACGTTTTCAAGGAAGTCATTGGCTGGTATCTGGCAACTTAATGTGTACTCCTGGACATTCTGTAGATGTATGACGGGGAATACGCACATAACCGCCCGTGGAAACACGTTGCTCGCTTTCCACTGTGAGGCGTTGTTCTCGAACATGTTTGTCTGAACAAGGTCGGTGAATGATGTTGAGTTGTCATTTGGTGGATTGTACGTGCGTAAGACTTTGTTCATTTTGTCTATCTGAACAGCGACGTTGACGATGTAGAGTACCTTGACAACAAACCACAGCATCGTCGCCATCTTCCAAGGGAGACAATTCTCGCACTGTTTACACCAGTTGAACACCACTCTGCCCAGTCGTCTGCCGAGCTGAGAGCGCTCCTGTCCACTCAGGCGCTCGAAACCAACGGTCAAATTGTACACTTTGTCCGGCATCATACCGGTCATGCTTTGAAATACGTAGTAAATTATGTTTGGTAATTTGAAGAAGGCGGCTTGAATCAGGAGAATCAACGGTATCCACTGATACAGCGTCGTATTAAAGCTCTCGTCAACCGGCCCTACAACTGGTGTAGGGAAGAAACTGTTGTAAAAGTTCGGATCGTCCGAGTCCTTGACCGGGTAACGAATAAATCTTGAATTCCAACAAATTGATTCTGCATACGACTGGAAGGCTGCGGTGCTATGTTGTGGGGCAAGGCATATCATAGGTCTGCTGTACCCTTGTTTCCAACTAACCACGCACGCCAACACCAGAAGAAGGACAAAGGTCCACACGTGACTTAGCCTGTCTGCGAAGTCTTCCAGAACGGCTGCCCCCGTGCCGAACCATCGTAGGAAGCCTCGGCTTAGGGTAGGCATTTTGATATTGTATGTATAATATGCGGGATTTGCAACCTACAATTAACCCAATAATCATAATTGAGTATGCTTCAGATTAATATTATGTGTACAAATCTATTTTAGCTTTCAATCATTTTATATCATAAATTATAATAAAATAAAGCACGAAATAAACCTTACCTCCCGAAGATCCGACACTTGATTATCAAAACACTCGACTGTGAATAGTTTATGCTGTTTTGTATTTGATGGCAAGCAGGTCAACTAGGGCATAGACATGCACGCGATCTGCTGTGTAGCAAATTTGAAGCTACATTACGCTCTTTTAACATACATCTATGTTGTTCCATATATATAAAATAACATCTATCACTCTAATCAAATCAGTGTATTATTTTATGTGGATATAATTTAATTAAAATGTTATTGCTAATGAATAAACTAAGCCTTCAATAGTTTTATTGAATAACTATATACTAGTTAGAATTGCTAGATATCATTGACGCTCTCTGTGAAAGATACGCGATCGCGGGCCAGTCTATGCTTCCGATTGCTAAATCATCCACCATACTAAAGTACATCATAGTTCAAATACACTGTTGTTTTGCCGGATAAACGGGCTTGTGTACTTTGCCGCAAAGTATTATGGGTACTTAAATCGAACATAAACTGGGCTTTGTTCTGCCAAAGAATATAGTTGTTGTTTATAAATATATGCTCTATATTACAAAAGAACACCCTCGAAATCTTAATGACTTTCTGATTCCAGGAAAACCAATCTGTACATGTTAAATGAAACCAAGTACACATGATGTAAAAGATAGATGTCTTTGTTATTTTCTTTCAGTTTTCGATAAATGCATCGAAAGGTACCACCCCTCCATACAAATTCATCGTGTGTATTCGCTAAAGAAACACTGTTAACAGATATAACACATGTATTAGCTACAGAATGCGTTTTATTTATGAAACATAGGCTAATTGGTCCAAAAGATACATTCACTTCATACATCTAGTCTAGTTCTTTCTTAGAAACACATCCGTTGGACGGAATAGGCAGTTCTAAATGTAGTATATATATACATGTATTGCATAAACATTTTATTCAATGTAAGGCTACTAGCCCACGTTCCCGGATTATACATATACACAAATCTAGTTATTGAAGTATGTTGTTTACGAATTGTAACTACGGTAGTTTAGCCTGGTTAGTGGCACGTACGAACGTCTGGTTATTCTTAACACAGAAATATTGGAACATATCGTGCACATCTGGCCGCAATTATCTGGCAAGACTGGTCAATACATGTCTGACCAGATTTAATACTGAAAGGCTGGTCGAAGGCCTGTACTGCTGGTCAGAAGTTAATTTTACACATACTAGGTAAAACAAGTTTAGCAACTTAGGCTTAAAGTGTAGTCTATTTTATTTAATTATGCATAATATAGAAAATCAGATAAACTGTGAAGATGGATGCAATAGCAACAAAAAAATCGTTAGGACAGATAACGACAACTCTCTCAATAATGCGTAACAAACGTCAAAGTCGGGTAAGGGTCACATCCTAAAAGTCACACAGGCCTCAATATCGTGTATGGTAGCCATTTTTGTCTATCACGGCGGTACAATGTTTCCTCATGATGTTGATCAATTTGTTGATCGTCACAAATGGAGTGTTGGCCCATTCATACAACAATGCAGCCTCAAGTTGCAGAATGTTGTTGACATCATTTCGGGCGTAAATGCGCCTTCCAAGAATGTCCCACACGTGATCAATAGGCGATAAATCGGGAGATCAAGATAACTAATAATCGACCATATGTACGGATATGTCACAGCACCTACATATTTACAATCGACTAAGAAATAGGAAGCATAGCATGCATGGGAAAGTAGCAGCCAGAGTTTTATTAAAGCTGTTCATCAGTGGTAATGAAAACTGCCACACCACTGACGCCCTCTAGCGCATGCGAGGAACTCTATTTTCAAATGTTAACAACATACAATCCACGATCTCTAAGGAGCAGAAAATTATAACTACACAATCATGTAACAACAAGTCAAACAAAATATTGTTCTATGTTCACTCATAAAACGGATTTATTTTGAGAAAGCATGACAGTTTAAGTATAATAGACTTCGAATGATACACTTGTGTAACATTATTTTTTTTAGGATTGTCTTCAAATACATGGATTTTTTCTTAAATATATTGTGACTCTTTAACCCTATAAAGTTACTGTTATCATATAATAACCCTTCATCAATAGGACGAACAATTTAAATCTTGTTTATAATATTTATGAGAAAAAAACTGTCAAAAACCGAGTTGTTGAATGCTCCTTAAATGTAATAGTTTTACATGATACTGATTGTATAAACATTTCCACATAGCTGCAAATGTTTGAATCCATTACAGTCTCATCAGATCCTTTTCTAATATGCCGACAATTTGTATAGGCATAATATCCAAGTCAAGGTTGATTTGATTTGAACACGTGTTTCCATGAATATGAGGGAGATAAATACTATTACATTCATTTCAATTCACGGTGGTACTTTGTCTTAAAATTACATTAAAGGCGCATTAGTGTTCACCAATAAAAATTATTCCTATCGTTTTTACTATTTATTTGAAGATTTAACAAACAGTGGGTCTGGCGCTGGTGGAAAATTAATTTTTTGTTAAAGGGACTCCACTGAGGTAACATTATTTATTTTTCGAAAAGCTTTTTTTGTGTGTAGGGCAT
>Ga0224511_10001864_pt1 | contig 13448 bp, 10 predicted proteins | sample SF_May12_sed_USG_2_FD_169988 | JGI IMG/M metagenome (GOLD analysis project Ga0224511, IMG submission 169988) | Sediment microbial communities from San Francisco Bay, California, United States - SF_May12_sed_USGS_8_1 | ecosystem: Environmental > Aquatic > Marine > Sediment | place: USA...
TGACCGAGGAATGTCTGTGTGCAGATAAGGGAAAACCTGGCGCGCGGTGTTATCTCGCGTGAACGCATGTGTCTCGCGAGTTTGTTCGCCTATACAGGAAGTTACGGTGACAAGTTTGTGTCAACTCCGCGACTATTGGCCTTTTTGTGGATGATACATTGGATTGTGCTGAAGTGGCTATAAGAATCGTTTCTTAATCTTATGTTAATCATGTGATACCCTGTACATTAATATTTGATTTAGTATTTTGTGAGAAAGGTGAGTGTCTTATCTTATTTCTTTCAGACCGATAGGTAACAATAATAAAGGATGTATACACAGCAGATTTTTTGATGTACTTATTTTATTACAGATTAACACTTAATTGGCATAGGTAGGTATGATTTTGCGAAACGTCCCTAATTGACGTTAATACAAATGAATGATGCGACTGCGTCCGACGCCGTGGACACTATGTCCATATTAGCATAAGGCCTATAGACATTTATGTAGAAGCACAAACAACAACATTAATAATGTTTATTGGTTAGTGCGATGCCACAACACATGCCGCCATTTAATGGTTATAAATAAATAAAATATAATTACATGCAGAATTTGTAAGCGTATCGCGCTACTGTATGGCTGTTTTGCTAGACAAAAAAATACGTACATGTATGATGATGATGATGATGATGATGATGATGATGATGATGATGATGATGATGATGATGATGATGATAATGATGATGGTGATGATGATGATGGTAATGATGATGATGATGATGATGATGATAAAAAAATAATAATAATGTTGATTATGCTATAATAATAATATAAATAAGTTTTGCTAAATTAATAAAAAAACATTTTTTAAATGAGAATCAATTTGCGTTATGGTGTTTTCCGATAGGCCGTTTTTCCTCTGCCATGTTCACGATTATCATGATGTATCTAATTCGGCGTTTATTGATACATTTTATTTCCATGGTTGACAATCAAAAGTAAAACAGGAAGAATTCGAACAAAAACAAAACATTTAAAAGCGTCTTTAAAAGTATGCAGTTTAAACCTGTATCTTATGAAGTTTTATGGTCTATATTTTTCCCACTCCTGCAATTCAATTTATTTCCGACGGATCAATAGTTTTATCATTTTCCTCTCAAAACACCCAAACAGCCTAGCCCATACTGTAAAACCATAACATTCACGGTAACCTAATCTTTGCTCTTTTCATGCGGCTTCTTGTTTGTTAAATTCAAAATTAAATTAATAAAATTCTTTATTATTCTTGAACATACGTCACAAATGCGCTAAAGCAAAACCCCGCGATTTTTAAATAATTTAATTTGTGCGAACGTTGTCGACCACGAAAATATATGATTTTACAGTAATCCACTTCATTATCATTTCTTATCATTGCTTTGTGAGTGTCTGTTATTGAAACGTTGAAGATATTGGTTGTGCATGTATTTTGTGTTAGTCACTCGTGCACAAGCATTCGTTGACACCCTGTTATCCATTTTATCGGTTATATTTTACAGCATGTTTTGGGCTTTAACAAGTGGAGTTTGCAATTTATGGCATTATCAAATGGGCTTTAAGTAACAGTTTTCGAATTCATCGTTTGAACAGTTGGTTTATTGAGGCCTTTTGTAGCATTTAAACAACACTTCAGCTCGATAAGAAGTAGAACCATGTCTGATTGTTTAAAATGCAACGTTTATCATCAATGTTGCCGGGTATATGTTTTAAAGCCACCAGAGCACTGTTTGGGCATTAACGTGGGATTTTGTAACTATTCCTAAAAGTCTAAATAACTGTGTAAAAGATCGTAAACAATATATACCATGTGTTAGTTTTGAAGAAAAATGTGCACAAAAACAGGACATTTCCAATATACCATTCGCTATGAGGGGAAATCATTTTCTTGTCCACGGACACAAAAAGGATTTACCTATTACATGCATTTTTCATCTTTTTAAATATGTAGTCAACAAAATATTTAGTGTCAGCCATTTTAAATCTCAATTCTTTGCTGAAACTCTTACCTAAATCATATTTTAAGACAAGTACTTTTCAATCCAATTTTCTGTGCTTTAGCTCCTTTAAAGAATTATCAGATATTTGCACTTAACCAATAGATTTTCATAATAAATTTAAAATAAGTTATCTTGTACTGATCATCGTAGAAACAAGTGTCAAAGCATTAATCGTATGTCGTTAAGGTTTTGTCTTTATCAAAATATACCTACGGAAACAAAGTTCATGTATCTGACGTATTTAGATTAAAAAAAATCCAGTAAAAATAATTATAGATAAACAAAACAAACATCTTACAAAATGAGGCAACAAAAAACATCTACGTAAATAAATATTCAAAATCTAGACTATGAAGAAAAGAGAAAACAATAAGGTAAATGAATTGCTAGATAAACGCCTTAATAGCTAAAACATGATACAAAATAAGTAAAAATTATATAAAAAGTAAATATAAATAAATAAATAAACAGACAAACAAACAAATAAATAAATAAATAAATAAATAAATAAATAAATAAATAAATAAATAAACAAATAAATAAATAAATTAATGTAAATAAATAAATTATTGAACTAATTAATCAAAACCTGTTTATAAAATATCGAGTGTGTATTTATTTTGTTTTATTTTAGGTACGGAAGATGGTACGGAGATACATTTTGAGCCCTTTTTTACTCACGACACTGTATCTCTACTGCAGTAAGTATAGAGTATAATCAAGATAAAACGATTATTTTTTCCTTCAAACTGCTAGTCAAACGTATATGTTTAATTTATGTTTTTGATATTTTGTTTTGTTTGCAAAGTTGCCAATATTCTTTTAATGCTTTTTCATGTTTTCCATTATGTAAAAAGTGTTATCAATTCTGTTTTAGATGGTTATACAGAACTTGACTGTTCGACTGTAACCGGTCAGGTTGTGAGCATTGATGTTCTCGATACATTCGTTAAAGGTAAGAGAATACAAACATTGTCTTATCTTAACACTTTCAAAAACAAAGGCAAGATATATTTACCCCTCAGTACAAACAAGGCTGACACCGTTTTAGTACCAAAGACGTTAAGCTCACATAATGTTTATCTAGTTATCCCCCGCCGAAGGCAGAGGGATATAGATTTGGCGTTGTCCGTCCGGCTGTTCGTCTGTCCGGATGTCCGTCCGTCCGTCCGTCACAAACTTGTTGGGGCTATATCTGAAAGACTATTACATATTTGAACACGAAACTTCATGGGGTGTATAGATCTTATTGAGGAGAAGTGCACTGTACAAGAACCATATCCCTCCTAATTTTAGTGTTATTGCCCTTGGAACATATCTCAGTGACTACAAAAGATATCAGCCTTAAACTTGAAAGGTATATATACATTAATGAGAGAAGAACCATAACCCTCCACTTCCAATTTTTAGAGTCATTGCGCTTTGTTTTTTTTTATACTTAAACTTTGTGTGGAACATATCTTAGTGACTGCAAAAGATATAAGCATGAAATTTTATAGGTAGATAAACCTTAATGAGTGGAAGTGTACTGCGCAAGAACCACTTCCTAATTTTAGAGATATTGCCCTTTGTTTTTATACTTAAAAAATGGTCTACTGTAAGTTGCAAATTAATGATACATAATTTAACACATACCCTTAGAGGAATACTGGACATGATCATTTCCTCTGCTGACCATATTTAGACTGCCTGCTTCCTCCTTGCCATACACGGACCATCACCTTACTGTGGCAACCCTGCTAGAATAAATGGTTCATATTTAAAGTTCGGCGGGGGATATCAATTCGACGAATTTGCTTGTTTACATAGATTTTAAATTGAAAATAATTATATAGGCCACGACTTTAGGTACTTTCATATTCTTAATAAATGTAAATTATTGGATATAAACCGTTATATCTAACCCATATTCCAAGTTTGCATAAAACCCTATAAATGCTAATAATGCTATAATGTGGGACCTTCTGCTTTTTATAAACACCATTGCATTTTAAACGTTGGCATATAATCCTAGTTAAATTACGTCGCAAATCGGTTGAATAAGAACATTGTTACAATTACTATCACTTCCTTGCGCCGATGTTACATTACTACGTTTCGTTCACCTCTACCATTGCCTCAGAAAACGGTTCTGGTCTCATAACCGCCATTTTCTTATGTTTATTGGCTCATGGTTTACATTTAGCGCAATGCTCAGCGTGTTTCGAAAACAAAGAGGTTCATCAAAGTGCATTTATTAGCTTAATCAAATTGATTCATGCCATAATTTTTCCAGGTGACACGATATTAAATTCAACTGGACACGATTTGAGAATCAGTGGTCCAGAATGCGACAATTTTGTTTATGTTGGCAATGACAGCAGATCGCTTATTCTGGAACACAACGGATGGGAGTATTGCGTAAGATACGTTTTAAATATGTTATTTAGAGTGACACACTTTTTTTAACGTTGTAAGATATCTGTACCACTTGAAGCAGTTTTTTTAAAATTGCGTATTTTCTGCTGTAAGTTAAAGACAAGATCTAAAATCCCAATCAAAAGAACCATGTATATTAAATGGTAGCTGTCATTTTCTAGGCAGGATAGGGCTAGGCGGAAAAAACACTTATGTTTTTAAGACAAAAGTACATGTTTTTTGTTTTACAGGGAAAAACTTTCTCAGCATGTAAACTGACATGTATAAATGAAGAAAATCCACAACAGGTAGGTTGAGATACAATGAAATGTACTGACACAATCAAACTTGTAATACTTTAAATATTTAACAGCTATTGTCATCCAAATGCTCTAGGTGTTTTTTTCAATGAACCTTGTATACCTCTCTAATTTTTTCAATGTTGATAAAACTGTTGGTTGCAGTATTTTCGTTTTGAACACACAACAGAAACAACTGTCCATTGTTTGGATTAAGATATTGAATGTACGCAGAATTTGCGCAAAAATAGGTGTGGTATTATTTATTCAATCTGTGGGAAAGGGCAAATCATAAGAAAACTTATGTTAAGAAGTGTCAACGATACACTTATTGATTGAATATTCAAATAACACATGACCAAATGGGCAAATCTCATTTTATTGGATAAAACTGAACTTAACCATTATAATAAGCTCACTACTCGGTATGCCCATTTGGCCGGGTTGTCTTAAGCGTTTCAATTTTACAAATGCAAGCCTTGGATGAAGAAAAGGAGTGCGTTTTTTTTGTCAAATCGTCCACTCAACAGCTTAAACATATTGTCAATTGTGTCTCATTTAATAGTGGGTAAAAAGATAAATGTCTTACAGACAAAAATGCTCAGTAATTAACTTCAATGTTATCCACTTTTTTCCAGAACATAGAGAAAGACATGTTTATAGACTTTACCCGAACTGGAGAAGTGATTTACAACATGTCCTTTGCACCATCAATGTATAGTGCCGGACTAGAGGAGGTCTAGTATAATATGAATTTGATAAATTTGCAATAATATGATCAACTATATGCACATGTATTTAAACGTCTACTTAATGTTTTTTCATGAAAAATTAAATACAAGTTATGAATGTTTTTACAAAATTATATTTAAATAATCGATTCAACTACTGCATTCTTTATACTACAGAATAAAGCAAACAACAGTAAAGTACCAATAACCAATGGTGGCCTGACGATAAACCTGGACCATTGCAAGGTTAACTTTATCGACGACACACAAGTATTTGTATTCGGTATTATTGTAAGTATTTTGCCAAAACTATGGTTACGGTTAATAAATTTTACTACGAACATAGTTTCTTGTTACATATTTTGGTAAAAGGTTAAATCATTCTAATTACCACGTAGAAATAAAAATCATAGATAGAAGTTTGATTGTTCTGAATGCCTAAGGTAATTAGTTTACCATGTCATATAAAACACCAAATTTAAATCAGCAAAAGTTCGTTCCAAGAACAAACTTTTGTTGCCTTGCCATAAACCCACTATTTAAGAAGTACATGTATGTGATTGCGCTCACACGAGAACCACTGTTTGAAAAAGAATGGTTTCCTGTCCATAACTAAAGACCTTTTACACTCTTTTCATTCACTAGACGATGATAGTGTCATATTGTCATTTAGTCGTTTGCACTATTGCTTGCAATAATTTTAATTCCGAACATTATTGAGATCATAGCAAGTTCAAAAAATAAGATTTTAGTAAATTTGCATCCAACATAATAAGGTTGGATAGTCATGTATCGATTGGCTTTTAAAACTTTGTGACAAGTACATGTATTCAACATTTTTTTGTTTTGTTAAAACAGGACAGAAGTAATGGAACTCTTCCTTTTTACTGGCGTCTACCAGCTCTAAACAACGAATTGCACACACATCGTCAACTTGATTTCGATACTGGAGACCGTATGTTCGACGTTGTAATGAAGGGAGAGGTTAAGGATTACGCTGGGTCAGCCACAGCAACGATAAAAGTAACCGTAACTGATTTGGATGACCAAGATCCTGTATTCACACATTCTGTCTACGACGTGTATATATTAGAAAATGTGGGTATAGCGTTTGTTGCGTTTCGTTTTGCGTGTTTCGTATTAAGTGTTTTTGCTTTTATGAGCAATTTTGTCGTTGTGCCCTTCAACTTCACCCAAATTGCTTTGCTTGTAATATATTTTCTTTAAACTTCTTTTCAATTTATAGTACAGCCATTGTGCATGCATAACCATGAGCAAAATGAAATTAAAATATAGTTTATAACATTTCGTTTTTGATATGAATCATATAAACATTTTTTTATAATTATGATCAGTAATTTGTAGTTTCTAAGGCTCTGAGTCTTTTAGTAAACCTTTATTTTTTATCCGCAACATTTAGGTTTATGTGGCTTGTTTCTTTAAAATGTTTAGGCACAATTATGTTTTTTTTTCAAATCTCGTATGTTTACACTTTGTCAATAAAATGCATTACAACCCTTCGAAATGAATGCAGGAATGTTACCCAACTTAAAAACGTGTACCGTTGATGCATGCTATTGAATTTTCTTCATGTAAAAATATACACGTTTACATTTAGAACTCGACGTTGATAAATACGTCCATTCCGACAACTCCGCCCCTAAAGGCCTACGATCCAGACTTCGGAATCAACGAAACTGTAAAATATAACATCTCTTGTAAGTAACGCGACGTTGTGGTAAAATGTACTCTACACTTGTCAGGCAAAAGGGATACATTTTTTTCAATAAGTATGTTTGTTGAAACAACACGAAAACCATTGTTAGTAAGCCACAAACTCTTAACTATTATATGATAGTAAAACTAAACAAATTTAATTCGTACTCTGTGATGTTTCAGATGTCCAACCGTCTTTTGGAGCGAACGTTTTTTCCATTAACAAGGAAAATGGAGAGTTTTATATTCATTCAGAACTCGACTTTGAGGAGCGAAACTCTTACGAAATCTTGATTAAGGTATGGTTAACAATTTTCTTCTTTTGACGTGCTTAACATTTTTCACGCAAAAGATAGCAAACAAACTTAATATAAAGTGCAATTTAAGGTAAAAAATAAGCATTAGATATTCGTTCATTTTTTATATGTTTTAAATAAAAATATAACACCGTGTTTCAAAACAAACGATGGTTGTGTTTCTTTCTAAGTAAAATGCTGTCTCTAGCACGTATTACCTTTAGTTTTAAGTTTTATCTGATTTTGAACCTAAAATACAATGTATCAACTCTCGAGGCTCCTCTGATGGTCTTGCGTATTGTTTTTCGACTGACTACCGCTAATAGTTATGCGAGACACCATAGTGGTTCCGAAACATCTTATTTGACTATCGCAGGCCTACCAAGTGGACAAGCCGCTATCACGCACGGCCCAGGCGACGCTTACCGTCCACGTGGTGGATGTGGACGACAACATACCGCACTTCCGGGAGACGCACGTCACCATGGACGTCTTAGAACATTCACTGACCGGCACACATATCCTCGACGTCCGCGCGTTTGACCCAGACATGGTGAGACGATGCACATTTTTGGTAAACATAGATAATCTAGTAAAAATACACACTCCACCAATATGTTCTTAAGTTTCTCTATAATTGTAACAAATAATCATAAATTGTGTAGATCAGATAAAAAAAATGCACATTTGTGTTAACGGTTCAAAATACAATTTGAAGCGATCTTTGACGAAAACGTTTAACAATATAACTTGAAGAGATGTTCAAAGAAAACAAGTTGCAAACAATGTAGACAGGTCACGTTTAAGGTCACCATGACAAAATGGCCCGAACACAGACAAACGTTAAAAACAGCACGAAACAGCCAGAGCCACAAGACGTAACAAACATTTAGAATAAACTTTTGTTAAGGTTTCCTATTAAAAGTTTTAATTTAACCAAAAACTCGTTTATTAAAGCATTAATTACTAATGTGTATTATTACTACGATACTACCTTCAGGGCGAGCACGGCTTCATACGGTACAGCCTGTTACATGGCGGACCCCTCGGGCTCCGTCAAGTTGACAACCACTCAGCCATCCTGGAAGTCGTGAATCGAACAACACTGGACAGAGAGAAGATACAGTCGTTCAATCTCACTGTGAGTTGGAGTGCAGGAAATTTAATAAATTTTATCATATTACGTTTCCGAGTACCAATATAAAGATTCAATGTGTTAATTTTTTAATTGTACTGTGTTAGTCCTGTATGGAAACGTTGTGTAAATGCATTGTAATTGTAATGCGCATGCTGATTTTGTGTTTGTTGTGTCTTGTTCTTTGTTACGTGTTTGCCTTTTTCCATGGTTCCTTGGAACGTGAAACTTTCTGCCTTGGCCGGAACATATTTTCTTTGAAAATGTTTTAATATAAATCATAATTTATTTTGTGACCCATTGTATTGTATGTTTTTCGTTGTAATTCTTTGCATCCTTGAAAAAAAGAGTGGTGTATCGTTTAGTATTTGGTGTATTGAAGTCAGTATATTGTTTTGTCTTGCATTGCACAAATCTATACTGTTCTGTATTGAATTGTTACATAGATCATTCCGCTGACGTACGAGAACCATATCGGTGACAACAACCTCACTGTTACCGTGAATATCGTAGACATTAACGACAACTCACCAGTCTTCACCAAACAACAGTTTTCATTTAGTCCATCAGCAACAATTTCGAACGGCTCTATCATTGGAACGGTACTGCTATATATGTTTTCTTGGCATCTGCATTGTTTTTGTATGAAGATAACACTAATATCTTAGATGCACTCACTATATCTTGTACCCTATTTTAATATGGTTCTAACATTACGTTTGCTTTAATACCATATGTAATAACGTGAAACAGCCAAATTTAAAATCAAATTAAAACTATATTTTAATCATTTAGGTATATAATGGTATAGCATTTTACTTTCCATTGCAAAGTTTATAAAGTATTATTAATGTATCAAAACACTGCTGTTAAAAAAACTTGTATTACTTCTATTTTCATACACTGCTCAATGCATTTTAAGATTGAAGCCAAAGACAAAGATGCAGGGGAAAACGCTAACATCAGTATCACCATGGTATCGTCGTCTTTTAACGTGTTCACATGTCACGAGTCAAGTCCTCCGTTCGCCGTCAACGCGAGCACTGGTGATATCGTCATGACGGAGTCAGCACTGCACTGCAGTCGCTACTCATTCGTTGCGGAAGCGTGCGATAATCCCGACACTAACCACCCTGGCAGGTGAGTGACACAAATGTTGACATTGTTCCTATGCCTTAACCTCCTAAATAAGCGTTTCAGCGAAGATTTACAGTTACCTTTTCGTTATACACAGAATCTGTTAACGGCACATGACAATGTCGCATCTATTGTTTGTCAATTAAAGAGTTATTCTTTGGAACCGTGAAAGAAATTCGTTTTTGGGTGCTCTGATACGCGCGATCATTCCGAAGCCTCGTGGAAATCGTAGTTGACTCTTAAACTGTGATCTTTAAGAGTTTGAATATAAACAACAGTTTACATTTTGATTTTGTCCCTCTTCGAAATTTTGAGAGTTTATCAGAACTTATGATATGAAACATATTCTGTAATATTTGGGCTTCAGGCGATGTGCGTTGGCTCCCGTAACAATAAACCGTGCTGCAGTTAATGGAACTCAAGTATATGCCAAACTGTTTAGAGTGTATGAAAACATGCCATCTGACGCCTATGTTGGACGTCTCTCTGTAAGTATAACGTTCTTGTGTTTGATGGATTTGGTTATTAAATTAAAGAAAAGTCAGCTTATGGTTTGCTTAGAGGTTGACTTCCCTTCGAAATATTGCATTTTATGTTACAGTTTAGCGTTGCATGAACATGATGAACATTGTTTTGGATTATGTTCTTAAATAATAAAAATAAACTGTGTCATTTTTAATAACGTTATGCCAAAAACATTTCAGTGTGATGGCGTTAACTTTGACTACAAGGTTTTGCCAGAGGAAATAAAATCATTTTTCGACGTAAACAAGAATGAGTACGTACACTAGTTTTGTTATATACAAATTTGAGTCTTAAATCTATTATTTATAATCGAATATTTTTATAAATGAAAAATTGAGTAAACACAATACAAAGTTTAGTCCGAATGTCTGCTACGTCTTAAAGATCTGTGCGTTTTGTGCTGTTTAAAGTGTTTGTTTTTGTACGGGCCATTTTGTCATGGTGACCTTAAACTTGACCTGTCTACATTAATTGCAACATTTGTTTCTTTGAACATCTGTTCAATTTATATTACAAGTACTTAATCCTTTCTGTTGATGGTAATGTTCAGAATTATATTGATAGTAGTGTTTTTATACAATGTAATAAACAAACCAAATGTGCATTTTGTAGTCAAACATTGGAGACGAAGGTTGTATTAGATCGAGAAAACAATAGCAGCTATTCGTTTCGGGTAGATCTCATTGAAGGAAACAATGTGAGTGATTTATTGTAGTGATTTATTGTGTATGCCATGAGAAATTGCATAAAGTACTTCCTGTATTGCCACAATGCTTTTGATGTTAGATTTAGTGTAATTTATCCTAGATTGTTCAAAATCCCCCATTGATTCTGATTTATGTGGGGCAGTAGTGACACAATTATGTGCGTTTAGTACTAGTAACGCTACGGTAGACTAAACTTTCTATGAAAATTATGTCATATTCAATGTTAATAACGACATGACATAAAAACGCCAGACACATTGAAACATTGTTTGACTTAATCTTTGCCCAAGTACACAAATGAACCAACTACACACATGATTGTTTGTGTACTATCTTTACACATCGTAGCTGAAGTGCGTGTACAACGTGACCATAGAGGTGTTGGATATAAACGACAACGCACCGCAGTTTTCTGACCCAGACGGATATGTGTTCTACGTCTGGCCTCACCACGAAGACGGTGCCGTCATAGGAATGCTTCAGGTTCTACTGTTTTAATTTCATTTCTTGCAACACATAAAACAACCATGTTTGTATTAGTTTTGGCATGTTTAACATCATATGTATTCATTTTGTTGCGTCACAAGATAGTGACGTCATAGGACTGCTTCATGTTCTACTATCAGTTTAAATGCAAACACATATATAAAATAAACATACTTGTATTCATAGTATCATTTTTACCATTATATGTATTCATTTGTGGCGTCACAAAATGGTGACGTCATATGACTGCATCAAGTTCTACATTTCATTAGGATTGCCTTAAACATACATGTATATAAAATACCCATAATTGCATTTATATGCTCATGTTTTACACAATATTTTTATTATTGTGTTTGAGATAAACAATATTGTAACAATTTTAACACGTGTTATGGATATACAACATGAAATGTGTAAATTGTTCTATTGGAGTTAAACAAACATATTTTAAAGGATCTAACAAATCCAAGTTCTAAGTGTACTTGTATTTACAAATTTTGTCATACAGCAACAGTATTTAAATGATCGTTACATTTATAATGCATTTACCTCATTATTAAGTATACTTTATATACTATATAATAATACTTATTTTATTTCATTCTAGGCCACGGACAAAGATATAAACGACAACAGTGACATCTCTTTCCTCGTAGAAAACTCAGGGTAAGGGACAATAGGTTTACATCAAAATTAAATGTATTACCGGTGCATAATTAGTTTGTAAAAGTTAAATAACGAGTATAATAATTACCATTTACTATTACTGTATAAGACAAACTATTAATAAAATAACCTATGTATTATTTTATTACCTTCTAATATAACATTACATAATGCTTAAATTATATTATAGAAAAAAGTAACTTCCACGGTAGTTTTCCTTGACGAACGTTGTTTAGCACTTCCTTGGGAAAATAAATAACGCAAAATCGCATTAACATTTTATAAGTGTAAATGTCAGTTACCTTTGAACAGACACTCAGACACTCTTTAACACTAACTATGTTTAACGTAATATGCTTTCTATTTTACAGAAACGCCCCGATTGCAGTAAACGCGACATCCGGTGAAGTGTATCTCAATACGTCCATTTCGGCGCCATTTCACGACATATATCGCATCCACGTGGCCGCTAGGGACGCTGGAATACCGACACTGAAGACATCCACGATACTATATGTATGCATGCCACATGTACAGCATAGGTTTAAGTATAATTATATGTGATGAATTGAAAAACATCTCATTGCATCATATGCATCTAAAATGATGTAAATAGCTTAAATTTCTTTGACAATAAACACTTTTCTAAACTTAGTTGGTATTATAATAGATATACGTTTATTTGGCATTGAAAATGTTCAGACTACTATATTTTGAATGTCATATGTAAATGAAACATATTTGAAAAATACATTTTTGACTTATTTGCCATACTTCAAAGCACTCTTTAGGCACAAATGCACACAGTTGACCATTTCCAGGTTGCACATGGCGACGGTGAAGTCACATACATAACCACACCTCTCCCTGTTGATCAGTTAAAGGAGCACAGCGAATCGCTCGGAAGGTACGTAGGGTACATTAATAAGTAACATCGTGTATTTTTATGATGTATATTTTTGGACATTAAAATTATTAACATAAACATTGCCCATGTAATAATACTGATATAGTGCCGTATACTATAATTATTGTTTGTACTTTTCCATAGGGTTTATGTTAATGAAATGCTATTATTTAACAACAGTTTTACATTTGTGTTTATCAAACGGACAAAGTTTTGATAATTTTTATAATAACGCATTAGATTATTAACACAGATGTTAATATAAATTGAAGACGAAACAAACATATAGAAAAAAACCTATTTTTTGTGTTAAATCACAATTCTGCAGACTTATATTCAAGTAGAATGTGTTTGTCTTGTATGGCGTTATGCAAAATTAACATTTCATACAAAAGAGTTATAACTTTTGTTGCAGGCGAATA
>Ga0224511_10001865_pt1 | contig 13447 bp, 7 predicted proteins | sample SF_May12_sed_USG_2_FD_169988 | JGI IMG/M metagenome (GOLD analysis project Ga0224511, IMG submission 169988) | Sediment microbial communities from San Francisco Bay, California, United States - SF_May12_sed_USGS_8_1 | ecosystem: Environmental > Aquatic > Marine > Sediment | place: USA...
AGTATAAAATTCAATAAAATATTTCTGTTCAATATGAGTCAAAGGTAAGGGAACAATCAACAAATTTCATACAACATTGAGCTCCCCTATGGTGCCGGTGCGCAACACGGAGAGCGTAGACTAAGCTCAATAATAGCATCCTGACTCTAAGAGCGCGAACAGTAACATAGCGGCTGGATAGCGGCAAAATAACGCTTTTACAATGATCGGTAGCAATATTATAAAAACATGTTGAACATTGGATGAACGCTAAATGCAGTCAAGTAATAATAGCTCATGCGCCATTGCACAATCGTGGATGTCATACAGATTTTGGCCCATCGCTATTACCATGTGCTTTCCTCTCCGACCTCCAGGATATATAAGTATTCCATCCCAGAGCAACACCATTTACCACCATCACTCTTCAATTGAGTAACACAGAGTAGAATCACTTAAATGCAGAATTCTTCCTTTTTTCTTTGCGGAAAAACCTGGCCCTGCCCCCATCCCACAAAGCAAATTGGGTCCCTATGGTGACTCATAATAATGTAGCACAATGTTTCGCAAGGACTAATTTAGGGCAGCAGTTGTATAAGTCATTAAATAGATGAGTGGGTAAAAAAAGAGTGGTTTAACATTCTATGACAATATGAGGGGCGTATTGACATCTGCACAAGACTAGTTATTTTCGGTTCTTAGAGCATAATTGTGTGTAATTTGTTAGGTTGTTGCGATCTAGACCAACTGTAACACACCGTGGTAGTGCAGTTCTTTGTTTTAGAGGATAATAGAATGAATCATAATCCTTCCGCAAATACATAACAGCCATAATTAACAATGGAATCTGTCAACTGCTAATTACCATCAGACATATATACCCTGATAAACTGGAGTTAAATGCTAGAGGAGGCTTTTTGAAAAGCTAGAAACTTGTTGGCCATCAGTGACCTGGGGGTTTAGCTTCTGTAAATATGTGACTCACAAAACTCACTGGATCAATACTTGAGACGTGTTCTATGAGCTTCTTTGAAACAGAGCACCCAACAGATATCGGTTGTTATAGGTTGAAGGCAATAAAGGAAAACGCCCAGTTTACATATTATAAAAATTTCATAATGCAAGCATAGGAGGCTGCTACTAATACTAACGTCAAGCCATTGTATCATAGATAGGAAAAGATGCTGAGATTGGCTATGATTAAATGCCAATTTTAAAACCAGATTTGGCAGACCCACGCTTATGCTGAAGCTGAGAAAAGGCAAATTTATCAAAACCTAGGAGAGCCTCATTTTAACGGGCGCGAAAAGAGCCTCTATCCTCCCTGCGGATATGATGTGAGGTGACTCCCTATACAGTTGGCAAAGAACATGTCAATGTAATGGATGGTTACATAAAGCAGTTAGTACCGATCGCTGAATGAAACACCTAAATTCAAAAGCAAACTGGCCAAAGTAGCACTTGTGCCAACACTCTATCTCAATTACAGAGTATGAAGGTAAACTCAGCTTTTTGGGTAGGACTCATGGGGTGAGATTGTGAATTTGAGTCGAAGTCATGGGGCCACGAGTGTAAGCTCCTATAGATGTTAAAGTTGCTTTAAACAATCACAGTCGCCTGAAAACAAAGGTTCTACCTTCTTTTATAGGGTTTAGGAAAAGTCCCTTCGGTCCCCTTGGTCAGGCCATTGTGGCACTGTTTGCCCTTTGATAGAGGGAAACAAGGACTCGCATCATTTCATTCTGGTTCAGCTTCATTTTGTAATAGTCAGACCGAGACTGCTGACCTTATCTGTTTGAACAACGATCCATACAAACTTACATAACTTACATACAAATTTAGTAATATACATATAGTATGTATATCAAGTTATACTGAAATCGATGTGATATCATATAATGATTAATCAACATCAGAGCTGGCTCTTTGGTTTGAACCGCATGGAAACTACAGTCTCCCTCTACCACTTTACTATGGGTACGATAAGATTTGGAGTCCAACAATCTCAAAATGATTAAATAACAAGTTCACGAATGAATGCGAGCAAATACTGAGATGATACTACAGCTTACCGATGTTGTAATGGCACTAGGTAGAAATTAACTATCTGCACCGCTGGCCACAGCTTGTAGTTACTAATTAACACCGGCCAGTAGTTCTACAAGAACATCAAAACAATGGTAAGTGCGCAGCATTAATAAAGGAAACACAACTCCTGAAATCTAAGTGCATTTCTTTAGGTGTTCTATGCAGGAGCATAGCCATCGCATTTAGCAAACTTTTGGGCCTGCCACGTTATGGCGAGTTTGCGAAAAAATCGCGAAAAATTTTGTGAATAACGTCACGCAAAAAAACACTTGGCGAATATGTGAAAGCTGTTTTGCGCGAAACTGGCAATTCTAACATGCTCAATAAAATTGAAGGTACCCAGTAATTGGCTAAATGACTTCTATCGCCCGTGCGAGTCCGGAGGCTGCAAGGTAGAAGTCAGAATAGCCAACTACATCTGACTTGAAGCCTTCATTGAGTCAATTCCGGAGCAGTCATCACCACAGAGCAGGAACCAATCGCAATACTGTGCATGAAAACCAGAGCATCAGAGACAATTATAAAATGAAATAACACCAAATTTACCTGCCAGTAGCGGCTAGTCTGACTACGATCATAACCCCCACGCATGACTTCTAACAACAGTTTGTCTGGAAATGGAACCTCAATATGGCACCGACTACGCAGTCTTATTGGTTGCCGTCATGTGACCTTGGAAAACCCTTAGTAGTTTGCGAACAGTGATAGCAATCGTGTGGCTAGAAATGTGAATTTGTTAAGCATTATCGCAAAATCACGAATTCGCCATTGGATGGCAGGCCTTTCCTGAGGCTTATTTTCCAGTATTGGTGCTGATAATTGTGTGATGAACTCACACTCGGAGAAGGAGCTTAGCACGACCAGAGGTCAAATCCGTGACCTTGTGATCTGAAGCCAACCATTCTGATCGCTGCGGTAAAATAATGCAGTTCGACTATGTCAGTGAAGAAGCCTAAGACTCTATGCACATATATCCAAGATTCACGTATGAAAAAACTGTAATGAATTATTATATAGTTCGCGACAAAGCTTTATTTGGATCTTGCATCTTGTGATTCTCTTCGAACCAGGCCAGCTTATTCTTACGAAACGGGATATCATTTAAATAAATAAATAGTTTACAATTTTTTTCACACAGCCTTTTTCACACACACGATGGAGTCACCAGTTTGTACATTTATATATGAGAATATCAGCCAGTAATGATGCATCTATACTTTCTCTTTTATACGACTCTCAACACTTCTCACCTCAGCCATCTTCTCTTTGATTTCACTGATTTGTTCACCTCTTAGAGCACTCATGGTAGTAAGAAATACAGCGAGAAAACTAGGAGCAAAGAAAATCTACAACAGAGAATCACTTGGCCTCAACTCTTTGCTCAGGCATACTATGTAGTGGACTATGCATCCTAGCCGAGCCCCCGGTATCTCAGTCATTAAAAGAACGGAAAATTTGCAACTTTGAGATTTGTGAGTTCATTTCCCACTACTAGCGCGGTCTTTTCTTGGTGCGGGCCTTTAGCAAGCCTCTCACTTCATTTTGCTTGCAGCTTCGGATCACCACGCACAGCTTAAATATTTCTAGGTGGGTGATGCGTAAAGACGTATAGATTGACTTTCTCCTCTACTAGTGCGGGATGCTAGCCTGCACAACTCAGTGTCAGTCCTGAGCTTTTGATAAATCAGGAGGATTGACAGCAGAGATGGCATCCGGCTTTCAAGACTCCATGCGCACAGTGATCGCACACAGGGGATACCAGTAGAAGTTATCATACTCTGTAGCTGAACAGCGGTGACCCCACGCCAACAGCTTGTATATATAATTACGATCTATCTAAATTACCTGGTCTAGAGCCATCATTTTGACCGGAGCAAGAATAGAGGTAGGCTTGATCAATCTTGACAGAGTTCTATACCATATTGACAGAGCGGGGCCCTGTAAAAAGGATGGAGCACAATTGTAAGCAAATGACACCTCAAGTATTAATCAGAAAAATTCTATAAGCCAGCCTTTCAGTCAAATGCAACATATGCAGTAGAAAACTATCTCCTATGATACAATTAAACTGAAAGTCAGCAAAAGTAAATTTTTTAGTGCCAAAATACTCACGCCAACCAGCAATCCGAATCCGAGAAATCTGACTGTTCTCACTAGCTCAATACGGCCGCCTGCCTCGCATTTCTTTTCTATGAAAGTCTGGGCAATTAGATCCCCACTGGCCATCAATACCCCTTCAATAAACCAGTAAGAATTAGTATCTTGTACCCGGCCTCATAGGTCCTTCATAAATACCGTGAGGACAATGCATCAATTGAGCATGTTGTACGAAAAATCTTGCAAATTGATCATTTCAACTATTTTCACCATGGTTGGATAGGTTGACATCCGTATCTGTCGTTACTTGGCAAAGTTGTCCCACCGCTGATGCACAGGTGGCGGTACTTGCAGATTGTATCATTTTCCACATGACTTAATGTTCAACGATATCTGTATCGGCGTTCTGAACAACAGTCATGATTCAGACTACTCCTTTTTATACCAGGTGGCACAAGGGAGATTGGTGTTCCAAACTGCAATTGGTTCTTTTCACTGCCCAATGATCATGGTTCTAGTCTATTTCAACTGGTTTTGTTCATTCGGGGATTCACCTGATATCAGAGCAAAAGTCGTTTGCGGCAAAGGCAGCAATTCATGAATGTGACAAACATTGAAAAAATCCACCTCTCTCCTCTTGTGAAAGAGTAGGAAAATACTCAGCAGGTGAAGTGTAAAAACTGGTATTCTTAGGTTGACCGATTCCCAACTGCTATGCTTAGTATACTATAGTGGAAGTTGGCCCAAGGTATAGTTAACTTATACTATACACTCCACATGATCCCAGGATGAGCATTGAGATTTGAGTGGGTACCAAAGTCATACTGATATTAGCCCAGTCCGAGACTGAATTATAAATGTGTCAATGGCAACCAACTGTGTGTGTGTGCGTGCGTGTGTGTGGAAAACTAGAGGTTAGTCCAAGTCTGGGGCGACAAGGTGACCGTATATCACTTACTGACTTAGTAGTTTACTAGTTAGTATTACCCCCAATCACCTTTGATGATTGGGCTGGTCTAATCTCGAAATACTTTTAACTTTTAAAGTTTAATGCTTAAATAATTGAAATCAAAAGGAAATAGAAAGGAATCAATCCAACTGCATATGCACTACATTCGAGTTTGCCCCTTTAATCAGTTCAATCATTATTCATGATTCAGTCAACTCAAGTCAAGACTCAGTCAATGTCATTGAATTGATTGACTAGGTTAGTTACTTAGTTAGTAGGTTATTAGTATTAGTATTAGGTAGGTAGGTAGTTGGTGATTCACTCAGCTCACTCGCGCTTCAAGTTCAACACCTGTACTAGTTGCCATAGTTGCCACCGGCCTTTTCTCCAGCATTCTCAGATACAACCGAAGCATGTTGGTACAATTGGTATTTATTATTGTACTAATAAACAGCTTCACAAGTCACGACTAAAACAACCACAAGGATGAAGAAAGTCTATACACGAGTTATAGGGACGATCATGTGACTGTTATAGCCTTTGTTATTATACAGTTCCATAGCTATTGCAAAGAGAAACCAACTCCAAATAGTACATTTAGCGAACAGGAAGCTGGTACGCGCAGGTTCTCCCTACCGGTTTAGTGCCCACATCCGTGAACTAGGATAGGAGGTAGTAGTCAAACTCAAACTTTGACTCAAAGGCTGAAATTGAGTGGCTGGAGATGTAGTCCTCATGACCAGAAGCTATTAGGTTCGTTTTGTCTATAATATCGTATAACCTGATATCGCTGACCTTGTCCACTAGTGTAAAACCGAAAGGCAATAGTGAAATAACTGCACTAGATAAGATAGGCTGCACTTGCTTTGTCGTGTACTAGTTGAAGTTGAACTTGAACTTTGAAGTACTTGTCTTAAGTTAAAGTTAAACTACTCCTTCTAGTTCAGTAGTTGTACTTGTAACTGTAAGTTGTACTCGTAGTCGTACTCGTAGTTGTAGTGACTAAGTCGAGTGTGAGGCAGTCACTCACTCAATCACTCAGTGGATGTGACCGTGAGTGTCACTGTCAGTGGAGTGAGTCAGTCACTAGCCCGCCACTATTCAGTAGAATAGTTGACCCTCAGTGAACCACTCACCCAGTGACTGACTCGGTGGTTGACTGGCTAGTGGCTGAGTTTGTGACTGAGTGATACTGATTACATTACAACTAGTACTAACTAGGATTAACAAGTACTCACTGACTCCGGGAGTGAGAACTGAGTAATTGATGAGTAAGTTCTTAGTTAGGGCAGTCACACTGACACTAGTGACACTTGTACTGACAATGAAAGTGATAGTCACTCACTCTCACCCCGGTTGTATTGACTGTGGTCACTCGTATCTGAATTTGGATTGGCAGATTTAATTTGCTTGACTTAAGTTCCTGCTTAGAGTTAGATGTCCATTTGAGTACACAGTGCGTCGAGTCACCCTAAACTCAGATAAGCTCATCAGGAACCATTCAATACTGGTTTGAATCATGAAATACTAGGGAATGTTTCATACTGTACCTGTACTACATTAGGCACATGACATGGTTAACCTATTCTCACATTGTATGCAAACACTAGTTATTTTCTGTCACCGTCCAGTGGCTTGCATTCCTGTGACCAGGTGGCAACTTTATGTGTTACTTTCAACGTTGAGGTTATTCACTGAATAGGTTATTGATGTAACATACTCAAATAATGACACCATTATTCTAAAGAAATATCTGCACAACTAATTTTTAAAAACCTTGACATGGAATGCCTCCTTAGCCATCATTCAATTTGAAGAACGTCCAGTCAGTCAATTGATCAAATATTTCAGTATTCAAATGTCACCCAAATATCACTGTACATAGTAGTTTGTGAAGCTTCCCTCAATCTGAATGGATAGTTGGACAGACTTCCGAAGTTATAAATTGGCAAATTTCAGTGTCCTTCTGCGCCTAATAAGATGACAATAATAGGATGACAATAATAATATGACAATAATAAGATGACAATGGTAAGCCGGCAATAATAAGATGACAACCAGGTGCTGTTCTTATATAATGGTAGCAACATCTAATAAACATCAAACTTCAACAGAACCAGCCTAATTAGGGGGAGAGTTACCTGTCCTGCATTCTACGCTTGTGCGTACTGGATAAACAGATGCCAAAATTAGAATGAACTTGTTCATTCACTCTGAATGAAAAGTCCATCAACTGCAGCTCCACATTATCAAAAGGCCTTCAACCAGCGGATAGTATCTGTCAAAATGCCAGCATTTCAACCCCAAGTCTGATACTGCTGTATTATTGGGTAAGAGCCTAAAGATGTTTAGAGATTCTGACAAATTAATTAGCTTGGAAGGTATCTCAATGAGCTCGTTAGTACTCACTCTGCTATCAATGGGAAGATATAGGGTTGATTCATTCTCTGGGACCATGGCTGTGAATGTTTTATGGAACTCTATCTGTTCTCGTATCGGTATTTTCTGGAAGATATCTGCCGAACCACAGCTCTCATTCCAAGATAGGAGGGGTAGGTTTGTCATGGCAAAATAGAACAGAAGATAAGGCTGACTCATCCTGAAACTTTGACTCATTACGTGAGTCGTGTGTGACTAGGTGTAAATCGTATCACATTCTGTCTGCATGATCATTTATCAACTATGGGTTAACCTGAATTATTGATGAATGGGCATCACTCCCGTGTGAGAGGCCAATCCATATCCATATCATATCCATTACTATGATGGTATTGTTTAAAAATGGCAAACTGTATACTTCAAAACAGTTTTGTAGAGACACGAAGCAGTTAACTTCCATTTTGCGTGCAACCAGTTCGCTCAGTTTAAATGGGTTAAGCCACGGTCGAGGGTAGATGTACTTTTGGAGTCGTGTTACTCATTCTTGAAGGGAGGCAAATCAGCGATAGTGAGTGGTATTTTTCTAAAAACCGAATATCGATCATTCGAATAACTACAGCTCGAATGAACCAAAAAGAAATAAAATGGGATCTAATTACTAACACTTAGTGACCTAATAATCTTTACTCCCTCATACCATCAAGTAGAACTCGGAATTGAATGTAATATTGGAGAAAATTAGAGCTATAAGAAGTTGCCGGGTTTTGCCTTGTCCTAAATAGAGGCCGTTGTGTTCGGGTCTCTATCATTGCACAATAATGGAACTAATGCTCGTCGCTGACAGAGGAAAAACCTGCACTCTCAAACCCTATTTTTGTTGTTCATTTTCTCTATTCAGACTTGTGTAACTACAAGTCTAGTATGCACCTGCAAGAAATTTTTCCTATTATCAGCGCGTAAGTCGAGAAATCAATGCAAACACCAACAGCTCTGTGTTAATTTCGTATCTCGAGGCCAATTCTGTTGCATCGACGATCTGACAGTCGACGATCCTAGCCGAAACCGGCTGGCTCAAAACTGACTTTGCCTACACCTGGAAGTGATCACATCTCATTCTCATATGCGAACTGGCCTAAGTAATGGATCATCTTTTTATAAACTTCTTTTAGGCACAACACAGGGGGCCGCCATCATGAGTTTCAGCAGTAAGTTTGTGCTAAATGTGTATCTGCCAGATGGAGCCATCAAAGTACTCAAGTATGCTGAGGGCACCGACGTGCATACCATTGTCCAACTCGTAGTCAGCAAACTAGGACAGAGTTTGCGACCATACTCCAGAAGTTATGCTCTATATCTTAGACATACAGATGCCACAAAGGTATGTCAGTATGTGAAATACGCTGGTGTTTTCGTCTTCGTGAATTATAGGTTTGTGGATAGATGTATTGGGAATAGGGTGTTTATTTAGCTGCTGTATAAGATGGACATTCTCTGTATAGTAGACTAGCAGCTGCTATTTTCGATAACATTACTGACATGATCACTGGGGGGCTGTTTAGTTGCTTGAGACCTTTCTACCACTTCTATAATAGCTCGGTGTTTTACCCACTGTGAATGCGGTACGACCTACTAACAGTTGAAGGTGCCCTCTTGTAATGGGCTAGTTATACTGTGTGAATTACCTCAGTGTCTGTGAAGATGGTGCCCTTATCTGGCCAAATGATTAACTCAACTCAACACAGCAGCTTTTATCTCAGCCCTCACTGTATACATCAACGAATGCGCTCTCCTGGCAAACGACTTTCTTATCTTCTGGAACGTGTGCATGCATGTACTTCCTTTGACCGATGGCAGTATCATGGACGACTATGAAGTGTGGTGGAGGGCTTTCTGAATGTACACCCCACTCCATAATATGGTGAACTTTACATGCTGAGTCTCACCTTAACAACTGGTACACCCTGTCTAATTAATCCTGTAAACATCACAACAACGGCTGTAATGTGTCTTGTCAGCGGTTAGCTCAGCTCTATCATTATGTTTGGGAGTAAACCGAGTTTACTAGTTATTGGGATTGGTTTATTCCAATCGAAACAAAGTTTTACTTGTCCAATAGACAAAAGTCGAGCAAAGTCAGGGTCAAAGGCGTTACGGTTACAGTTACTGGAGGTTATGGTAATGAGGTACAGTGTACACCTACAATTGTATGGTTTTACAAGCATGAGAGCTGGACCACTTGTGTGTCGCTTGGTATGTTTTCGGGTGTTAGAATCTTCCACTCAACACTTGGATGTCGTCTTTTGTGCAAGCAACAACAAAGCGGGCTGAAGTTCACGCATACATGTGCCACGTGCCTGAGTAGAAATTTAAATTAAAAAAATGTACCAAATGTTGGATAACAACCTCAGATTCTGATTTTTTCATTATGATATTGTGAGATCTTGACGCAAAAAAACTGACACATGCAAATATGCATAAGCATCCGATAGTATACCCCTCCAAATGCCATCGAGTCAAATAAGGATTGCATTGTTTTACACAGGCCCTGGGAGCTTATCTCTGCAGCGGGAACTCTGTATGGTCAGAAGTTCGTAGAGTTATCCTGTTGGAGGGAAGCTCTATGCAGAGGTTGAATTCAGTGTCTTTCTATCTTGAGCCGACCACCAACAGCTATTCCACTATACCTATGTTCAGGCGTGTTTGCTAATCGCATCTGGATTTGCAGATAAACCTGGGATTATGGCTGCCAGGAGAGCTAACAGTGCAGGAAGTACTCGACAAGTATTCACACTGTGACTCTGGTGATGAGCTACGGTGAGTTAACTTATTGTTCCATTCAGGCCCTTGGCCATCCCTATCTAATAAACCTCCTAAGCCTGAGGCTTGTTGGAGTGGTAGTGGCTAGGGATTATGTGAGCAGCTCATACTAACAACGGGCGCGCAGCGTGACTAGGATTTAAACTTTGGATCTGTTGATCTTAAGCTAGGCGCCCAACTCATTGAGCTATCCCGCTATCCCATCCTAAGCCAGTAAGAGTGGCTAGCAATCCCAATCTGGTACCTTTCCTTTGTACGCTGATCTAATACAATGTGCATATTACCGAGTATGCACTGAAATTTAATGACATATTATCCTCTGTAAAACGCAATTGCACACTTCCTCTAACTTAAGTTTAAGTCAAGCGAAATTTGAGACCTTGATGCTCCCACGAACACATTCATATTTCTTAAAGAATGTATATGTTCTCATGCTGCATGTATTTCCCCGGTGACGAGGCAGTTTGAGTTTTACCTTTCTACTGCGCACGCTCATTTATTTTAGCTATGACTTTTCAACCTCTCTAACTGTTCTCTTTGGCTTAACCCAACCCTCCTTTTTGTTTAAAACCCATATCAGTGCTATGAGGCTATCTGATGGCCGTTTTGTATTGCAGATTTGAGTTAAAGCTTCGCTACTTTCCTAAGGATATGTCCACTTTGCAGCATACAGATAGAGTCACATTCTTTTTTCTGTATGATCAGGTAACTCATTGGCCCTTTGATGCATAAAGATTACTACTCTGATTGATAGCTATCAAGACGATCTGATCTTCAAGTGTAGTCATACACTTACTTTCCATGGTTCGCACCGGTCCGAACCAGGGAAGTTTGCACTGGTTCGAACCGAAAGTGCGATCAGTCTCCATGGTTCCATCTGGTCCCCTGTAGCAGTTGTCTTCTACCGATCAAATATAAATTTTCCACACGGAATATTGTTTACCATTTTGCAGATTATGCCTGTGCATTTCTAAAATAAGTCCAAAACGACTGCAAATGTTTGTAATCTTATCAATAAACCAAGAAATCATCTGGAAAGTTATATACCATATTTGTAGCAAAACTCGGCGGCCAATGATCATACATTTTCGTCATATTTTCATCAGGACTTATGTTCGATATTCAATCACTTCGTCCTGAAATAAAAAATGCAATTCATGGGATCTGCATCCACTTTGACGGGTGACACTGAAGGGATGTCATACAGCCGATTTCTCTCAAAACTGTAATAGTTTCAAAACTCAGTTTGGGTTGTTTTCCTGGTACACAGCCCAATTTGAACTAGTGCTTGCTCCGATCCCTCTAAAAATGGGTTATTTTCCAGGGAGACTGGTGTTTTTCGTTTTGTCCTAAACCTGAAGGTTGTTAGAGTGCTAGGAGCTAGGCTTCAAATGGGGCAAATGAGCGGGATTCGAACCCAGTTCTCAGGGTTGCAGGCCAAACACTCTACCGCGGAGCTCTCCCGCTATCCCTCAAAGACTGATGTTACTTATAGTATGTTATTCTTTTATTGTGGTATCCAGGACTCGAGAGTTGTGCACTTTTTACAGATACGAAATGAGTACATGCGCCAACTATCGGAAACAATCGACCAATCGACCGCCATACGACTCGGCTGTATCGAGATGAGACGATTTTTTAAGAACATGTCACCCGAGGCATTGCTGAAGAAATCCAACATGGAATACATAGAAAAGGTGGGGGACTTATCAGATGGTCGACTTATAAATGTCCTGTTTATTTTGATGGATGTTGCCAAGTTTTATTTTAGAGTTAGAATCCCATGAGCATTTCTTCCCCTCCCCCCCCCATTTATACTGCCCAGTAAATCCAGAAAACTGCCCACATGGCAACATTTATCCTCGTTCCATCGGCAGAGTGTTAGTTTCTTCTGTTTTTCTCCGATTTTATTCCCCGTGCGCGGGTCATCGAATCTGCTCCCCGGTCAACTGGTAGACTCGGAGGGATTGAAATATGATTGAATCCTCTTTCTGCCACTTCCATTGACTTTTCTGGGATTTGAATTCATGATTAGTCTTATCCAAGTTGAGCTTCGTAACCACTAAACAACATCTAGAGCAATATGTGGTTAAAATCCCATGGGCCAAAACTTATTCAGGAAACAGGAATTGTCACAGCAGACATTCAATTATCAACTGATGCACCTTTGGAAACGCTGTGCTAAAGACTCAATAGGGCAATTTCTGCATACTCCTGACTCTGCTCAATACATATACAAAAGTAAGAAACAACCCTATAACACAGTATTGGAATATCATTGCATTTTGATTCATATGGCAGGATAATGGGCCTCGTGTAATTCCACTTCTCTTTGCAGGAAATTGGCTTGACGAGATTTTTACCGCGTTCAGTCCTGGACTCTTATCCGACGAAGAAGCTTCGTAAGCTCGTCATTGCCCAGTTTAAGGAGTTTTCCCCTCTTTCTGAAGAGGAGTGCATATTCAGGTTTTACGAGGAGCTGAAACATGTCTGGCCATTCCAACGAGAAACTTACAAGTGCGCACTGGGTAAGCACAGAACCCAACTGAATGCAGATTCATACAAGAACTTTTATGCAAAGCGTTGCAACACGATCAATTTATATACCACAAGCTGTGCCTTTTTAAATCGGGCTAACGATAGATTGAGCTATGCTGGTTCTGAGTCGGAGGCAGATTCATGAAACATTTAATTGAATCCCCTACTTTCTACTACTTGTTTTGGCTCAAGTGGCACTATATAATAATCATCACTGAATTGGCACGTCCTGCTTGCAGGAAGTGGGTGGAGTGTGCCAGTGGAATTGCTAATCGGACCCGATATTGGAATAAGCTACTCCACTGAGAAGTCGGCTTCTCCTACCCAGCTCGCCGAATTTAAACAGGTATGGGATTATAACGCATAGATGGACGATCGTTGAAATAACTGTTCCCAGGTGGGTAGAAAGGGTGTTACAAACCTCCAACCTTATGTATACTATATGTCAAATAACTGCCCAATGCATGTAGATAGTCAATCTTTGAAATCCTGAAGTGTTCTTGTTTGAAAGTTCTATAGCTGGCCCTTGAGGCATCGCAGCTTGGTTACCAATTTGTATGGCACACTTTTTGTTCAAATAATTGGTTGTTTTTTTCCCTA
>Ga0224511_10001866_pt1 | contig 13446 bp, 5 predicted proteins | sample SF_May12_sed_USG_2_FD_169988 | JGI IMG/M metagenome (GOLD analysis project Ga0224511, IMG submission 169988) | Sediment microbial communities from San Francisco Bay, California, United States - SF_May12_sed_USGS_8_1 | ecosystem: Environmental > Aquatic > Marine > Sediment | place: USA...
TTAAAGCAGCCGCCGCTAATTGGGTAAAGGGGCATAAACTGACACGCGCGGCTACTGACATACGATTATTGGAGCGTTAATTGGGGTCGTTTAAAGAAAGATTATGAAAACGTTTGTTTTAAGTTTTGTTATTGTTACCCAAAATGGGAAATGCGCGAATTTAAGACCGCGCGAATTTCCCGAAATCGCATTTGCGCGAAAATTGTACCGCGCGGAAATTTCTGATTTCACAGTAACAAAAAACTGACTAGATTTAAAGATTGAAGGTTAAACTAAAATCATTTGTCTGTTAAGGAATAAATTTCTATAATCACCGGGTCATAACTTATCAGTCTTTCTTCAAAGCTAGAGCTAAAATAAAATCATGCAATTAATGTAGTAATCTACACAGACTATATACAATCATTTTAATGTATATGACTAATTAAAAGTGAAGGACAGAAAGCTATTTGAAAAATGTGTACTAGCCAAACACAAACATGAACCTTTAAGTTCTCTGTCACTCAGCCCAGACATAGACTGTACCTGAAACAAGAGATGCATCTGCATCATCTGCCTCTCTTGATCGCTAAATTCATTGTATGACTTCTTTCCGCGAGTGACTGCATACAGCAGGATGTGGTAGCCTTTATGCAGATACATAAAGACCAGCCCCACTCCAAACATGTCCGCTTTGTCCGTCACATCAGCTTCGACTACACCAAACTGCAGCTTCTGTTGTCCGGGGTTTCTATAACAGCCAGGTGTGTTGGTGAGTGGTATGTTATTGGCTACATGCTTAATAAATTAGGATTAGTTTAATAAGATATATGTGGAAAATTCAGTTCATTTTGCAAACAGGGCATTGGAAAACTTCTAGGTCTAGTAAAAAGGATGTAACTTCTTCTTACAACATAGCATATATTTTAGAATCACAGAAAGCTTACTTCAACTGCAGTACAAGCTTGGCAATCTCTGTTGAGAGATACTCCGGTGTCATTCCTACAAACTGCAGTTTGCCATTAGGTGGACGGGCGGACCCAAAGTCCATCAGTCGGTATACGATGCCACCATCTTCAGTCTCCTCCAAACAGCCATTTTCAGCTGAAAATAGGAAACATAAAATTATGAGTAATTGTGGTTTGTTATATTGTACACAACTTCCCACACTGATTTCTTCACATCACAATGATGGTCAGTACTTTACTCACACCATTGATGGGAATGTTGCCCATCTTAGCAAGGTTAGTGCAAAATGAAGTTCAAACCCAACTGCACATATGAATTCAGACAATGAGTGGCTGTAGAAACCATACCAAAACCAAATAAAGCAAATGGCAAAAGGTTTTAGGCCAGTCAGTGCCAAAATTCTACTGTAAATCATTTTTAATTTACCAAACCAATTTTTTTCCATAAAAATCGACATTTTCTTTTATTCGCGAAAAGGTTTATTCTCTCAACCATATAGCACTCACAATTCTAGTATTAATGATAAAAGGCAAAGCAAACTATCACTTAAAAATAAATGCTAGCAAGTGTCTTCCAGTATATAAGAAAATTTTAATCTCACTCAAATCAAAAATGACTCCGTGTATGTTGTGACTTACGTTTGGTGTCCAGATGGACGATCCCTAGGTCGTGCAGGTATTGGTAGGCCGAGAGCACCTGTCGCACGATGGACCACAGCTTCTTCTCACACCGCCACAGGTTTGGCTGCCTTGCTATGAACCTGTTCATAGCTTCGCCTGCAGTAAACAGAGGATAATGTTCTTAGTTTTACTATATATGGCAAGTACCGCCAAGTATTTTTATTAGTATGATATTGTGAAAGAAAACCCCAATGAGACTAAATACAAGAATTAAACATCATTTATTAGAAACCAGAAAAAAACTATAATACACGCATGTGACTACAGTGAACGGCACAAGTGACCAAAAGAACCACTACAGCCAAGTCAAGTGTGCCTGTGTACCATTAAGGTATGCGTCAAAAAGGTGCCAAAGTACCACTACAGTGTGTCAAAAGGGTACCAGAGTACCACTACAGTGTGTCAAAAGGGTACCAGAGTACCACTACAATGTGTGTCAAAAGGGTACCAGAGTACCACTACAGTGTGTGTCAAAAGGGTACCAGAGTACCCATACAGTGTGTCAAAAGTGTACCTGCGTACCAAACAGTGCATGTCAAAGTGTACCAGAGTACTACTACAGTGTGTGTCATACCTCCATACTGCATGAGAATGTCAACACCAGCCGGTCGCACCACCATGCCGTACAGGGCCACGATGTTGCGATGATGAAGACAGGCTCCTATCTCCACCTCCAGGGGGGTGAACTTCTCCTTCCTCACCTACAACCCATCACATATAACACTTAATGAGATATTATACTTTACATTTATGATTTATTATCACTATATAGTCTATTGTTACATCAAAGGGCAATAATTTCGACAGGCTTTTGGCAATGACACTGTACGTGTATGCACAAATAAATCATTATCAGCAGTTAGGGGGATACATTGTTAACAGTTTCTCTCTTTCAAAGTAAATTAAATTTTAATTTGTCTTCTTTTTAGTATTTGAACTAGAAATGTGTTCATAGGACACGGATGCCCCTGCTAAATGTGCTATGTCTTTAAAAAGGGCCCATAACTCCGTCAAAAATTAGTGGATTGTAACCCAATTGAACTTGTCCTGTGTTTTGATATCATATATCAACATGCCAAATATGAATCAAATCGAAGCAGTCTTTCAAAAGTTATTGAGCGGACACCAATTTTTGTGCTATGTTTTTATAAAAGGCCCATAACTCTGTCAAAAATTAGTGGATTGAAACCCAAATCGAACTTGACCTGTGTTTTGATATTAGATATCAACATGCAAAATATGAATCGAATTGATGCAGTCTTTCAAAAGTTACTGAGCGGACACCAATTTTTGTGCTATGTTTTTATAAAAGGCTCATAACTCCGTCAAAAATTAGTGGATTGTAACCCAAATCGAACTTGACCTGTATTTTGATATTATATATCAACATACTAAATTTGAATAAAATCGATGCAGTCATTCAAACGTTATTGAGTGGACACCAAAATTTGATAACGGACGGACGCACGCACGGACGAACGCACGCACGGACAGGAGTAACACTTAATGCCCCTCCACCATTGTTCGAATGGCGGGGGGCATAAAAAATGACCTAATGCCTTAATCAACAGTTACCTCAGTTTGACACCTGTCACCCTCAGCATGGGCATTATTATAACACAAAGTACAAAAATGTGTATTTACAATAATAGCTTAGTTCATGGACACGGTTATGATTCACATCATTTTTATATATGTGTGGGAAGTTAACTGCATTCAATGTCAATTGGTTTTCAATACTTAAACAGTTTTTTTAAACATTAATCACATTACATATTAATGCCTTAAATACAAACCACACCTGTTTCCGTATGAAAGTCTGTCCTGTAGTAGCATGGACACAGTGGTCCACCTGCCCGAATGATCCCGAACCCAGGCTGGTTTTGATCGCAAACTGTTCCCTCTCCTCAAAACAGCCATCCTCAGCTACCAAACCCTACAATAATAACACCAGATTAACACTGATTGATGTTCGGCTTTACACAGAGTACTTGTATATGTGTCATTTTGTATTGTGAAACAAGTGGTTACACCTGTATCAGTAGTGTAACTAAAAGTAATATAAACTTTGCAGTTGACAAAGAAAAATGAATATCAATACTTGGGCTGGGACGATACGGTCATCAGCTGTATCGATACGTATTCGATACGGACCGTGCCGATACGATACGTATTCGATACGATACACATGTACACAACTTAATGTTTCAAAATCTAGAATTTTGGATTTCAACAACAAAGTAAATGTTTTGATCTATACAGTGATTCCTACAAATACTAGTTCTAAAACACAATGATTGATTTTCTCAACAAATTAGAAGTTCAACATAATTTTTATCAAACTCAATATTTGCTAAAGTTTTTTGTTAAACTGTATGAAAATCAAGTGTGAAACGAATAGTTTTGGGTCCGGAATATTTCGTTGTTTTTTTGCAGCCGTCACCATCATCTGTATCGGTACAGCATGATGGCCCTATCGATACGTATCGGTTGATGTCTGTATTGATACTGTACCGATACTGACTGTATTGTCCCAGCCCTAATCATTACAATGTATTTTGCTACTTGTGCAGGCAAAGTGAAACAATATCTTCAAACAACTACTCAAGTTAATGTGTCATTTTGACTACATCTTAAGTTTCATGTTACACCATGTCAAAAACATGCTTTGAATTGAGTAACAAAATTTCATCTTAAACCACTAAGTAATTAGGCAAACTGAGCCAAACAAAAGAATGTACCATAACATTATAACATACATGTACCAAGTTGTTTCTAAATATAGAAATGGAAATGTTTTCAAAATTTCCAGTGGTTTCCCAAAACAATTTAAAAATAATTATGTTGCAATTCATAGACATATGTTCAGTAACAGTTTATATGGGAAGAGTATGAATGTATTTAGTGTCCTTCAAGATTTCTATATAAAACAGTACCACTTAAAAAACAAGCAATACAATATTAAATTAATCATTTCAAATTCACAACTGCTCCATCTTGTACAACTGAGATGATCTCTTTAGCAATGATAACTGGTAACTATTCAAATATTTCCTTCTAAATGCAAAAAACAACAACAGTATGTTTACCTTTGCCACAATGACCCCAGTGTTGGCCGGAATTGTATTTATGCCCGCCAGCAGTGCCTCGAGACCCAACTTAGAGCTGTTCACAACACACCTGAAGGAAAACAAATATATTTCAAGGTTATGGTAAATAATTATTATTTTTATTATTCTCATCATATTATTATGAGTGGTTAATATTTGAATGTGTGGTCTGGTGAGCAATTTTCAGACAATAATAAAAATAAAAATTTGGTTTAAAGATAGTTAGAAAAAGTATTTAGTTATTAAAACTAAATTTAAGTTTTAAATATATATGTAATAACTGCCAGAAAGAAATTAGATGTAACAAATGAAACCAAAAAACCATCCACTTACCCATCTTCAAACAGAGGTGCTGGCTTTGAAGGATAAAGCTTGTTGGGCTTTGAAACTCTTCCTTTCAGCTCAAGGCATCCAAAATCTTTGCTGACCTGAGGCAAGTTGAGGTCTTCTTCGAAAGTCTTTCCCTGGCTAACAGGCACGACCTTACTGGACTGCACTCCTGAATGTAGCTGACCAGATGGGGCAACTGATGTTTTAGTAACAGCTCCTATGTCAAGAGCAGGGGCAACTATTACAGAAGCTGTTGGGTTGCTTGTATCGGTAGGAGGAATTCCCTTCAGAGTCACCTGGTTCTGTTTTTTGTTCTGTAAAATGGCTTGTAGCTGCTCGGGGCTCATTTTGTACTTGGCCATGAGTTGTTGTCTGGTTACCTGTGGGATGTTTCCTTCCTGCTGTGGCAACTCTTCACAATTGACCATCCGGGGAGTACTGCTAGTTGTGCCTGGCTGTAACAATGCAGGCTTGGGTGTTGCATGGGTTTTCTCCATTACGTGGGTCGAGGGTTGACTGGGTGGAATAAATGGAGCTACTGGGGGTCTTCGACCAGCACTTCTCGTCAAGTCCACAAATTCATCCTGTTCCATCTCCATGTCAGATTCGATTGGAGGTAGCACAGTGTCTGAAATATACCAGATATACAACAATTTTTTCACAAATTATAGTCAATAGTAAATCTTTAAAAACTAGGTATAAGAGATTTTCAAGCATTGAGAACATAAAATTTAAATAATTCTCAATTTAAAAATATGTTTAGGATATATTTATATTTTCTAAGTCAATTTTTAACCTTCAAGTGTGACCTTGACCTTAAGCCGGCAAAAGGGTAACATGGGTTCTGCACATCCCCTTGTTGAGGTGAACATTTAAGCCAATATTAAAGAAAATCTTTCAATTAGTGTAGGACTTACAGAGCGGACACAACATAATGTCTAATATTTGATTGTTTGATATTTGACCTTCAATTGTGACCTTGACCTTGAACTGACACATGGGCAACATGGGTTCTGAACATCCCCTTGTTAAGATGAACATTTCAGGCAATTTTGTAGAAAATCCTTCAATTGTTATAGGATTTATAGAGACGGCGGACCGACGGACACGACAAAGCCAATCCATTATAGCCCCCCCCCCCCCACATTTTGTGGTGGGGGTATAATTAAGGATTGATTGCTATTTTCGTGCGCATATGGAGTATAAACGCCCAGGCGGAGGTTTGGAAATTTTCAAACCAACTTCCTACAGAACGATTTTGTCAACTGAATTTGTGGTCAGTAATAATAGATATATCCACAGAACATAATTTGACCAGTATTTACCATTAATTTTTTTTTTTCATTTTTCTATTTTTTGAGCATCTGGAGGACAGCTGCTTTAAGGCTTTATAATCAATAGTTTTTAAGATGTTCAGTAGAAACCGTTTACATAGTTGATCACAAGTGACCCATGTAACCTTGACCTTTGGCCTAGTGAACTTAAAAACACCTGGACTTTTGTTCTCACCAAGACCAATTAGCATGTGAAATATAAAAGCTTTGCAATGAACAGTTCTCAAGATAATGAGCAAAAACTATGTTTACATTATTTTACAAATGTGACCCTTGTGACCTTACACTTTGACCTAATGAACCAAAAATCAATAGGGGTCTTGTACTCACTAAGACCAATCAGAACAATAAATATGAAATCTCTGTGATAAATAGTTCAATGAGTAGAAACCATATTTTACAAAAGTAAACTTTGTGACCTTGACCTTTCACCTAAAGAACACAAAATCAATAGAGGTCAAGCCCTCACCAAGACCAATAAGCATGTGAAATATGATAGCTCTGTGATAAATATTTCTCAAGATATTGAGCAGAAACCATTGTTTTACAAAAGGGATCCTTCTGACTTTGACCTTTGACTTAATAACCCCAATGCCAATATAGTCATGTCTGTATCAGGACCAATCAGCAAGTGAAATATGAAAGCTATGTGATAAAAAGATAATGAGCTGAAACCATGTGAATTTTTTTACAAGTGACCCTTGTGACCTTGACCTTAAATGAATCCAAAATCAAAAGGGGTCATGGCCACACCAAGATCTACCAGAATATTATAGCTTTGTGATAAATATTGCTCAAGATAATGAGCGTGGACCATTGCTTTCCAAAATTGACCCATGTGACCTTGACAATTAACCCAGTGAACCCAAAATCAATATTTCCTCACCAAGACCAATCATCATGTGAAACATGAAAGCTCTGTGATAATTAGTTATCAAGAAAATGAGCAGAAACCATTTTTTAAAACAAAAGTGACCCATGTAACCTACACCCTTGACCTAGTGAACCCAAAATCAATACAACAACAAAATATTTTTTCTTAAAATTGCATAAATAAATAAAAGACAACATTTGCTTCTTTCTACATGTATTATCGTGTAGTTAAATCATTAGGATTGATTGAAAAGTCACATATACTGGCCATCTGTTGATTTGTGGTTCTAATGTGTTTATACACAAAATAACACTGGACACAAATTCATAGTTGTTTAATGGTGTTTTTTTCAACATTTATTTATCTCACATATTTTTATTTAAGCCATTAGTGCTTAAAACAATTGAAACATGTAAAAAAATAACATTGTTTACATTATATGGCAGCCGTTTTGATTATCTACATCATCATTCGATTCGCGGTAATGCAAGGGTACATCAAACTATTAATTATTGATGATATTTACAGTGTTGTAATGTTTCTAAGATGTTAAAATAATATGTTTTAAGTTAGTATTTAGAATCACAACTAAAAAACACAATCTAATACAGTATGAATAAGTTTATCATTGACCTAAGGACATAGTTCATTTTTTTTTAGATAGAATGGGCAAAAAACCTTGTTGTGTTTTCTAACAAGCCTCAAAAGGGCACAATGGGTTAAATTGACCCATTTCATGCATATGCCACTGTAAACTCATTTCAAAATCACAAGTGAGCTATTCCCACGTAGCTTGGGAGAAGTTTTTTAGCCACAAACAGAGCAAGGTTCCTCTGAGCTTTTATTTAGTGAAGATGGATCATTATCTGGCTTATTAAAATAAGTTTGAATTTGATGTAATCTGACCATAAGTTTGATGCTGCCTGATCAAAATATGATTTTGTTTAGTTGTGTGTAACCATTTTCTAAATTGTGATAGAGTCCGACATATATTTACTGTGCCGCCGAATTGTAAACAACGAATGTGCAAGCAAATGCAATGGATTTTTATTGGATTATTAGATAATTTGGAGAGAAAATCACATTTCAATAGCAAATTGGTAAATATACTACCAAGAAAGTGCTCTTTTTTACAGAAAAATATGTAAATGTAAAGAAATGGACAGTGGGTCAACTCGTTGGAAACGTAAGCAATCGGCAGGTGGCGATTTGTAAATACCGCGGAACCAATGATGACACGAATCAAGTGATGACGAGTATAATACAAGATTGACTTTTCTGTTTGGGGCCGTTTTGACAGCCGATTTTTTATTATGGGGCCATTTTAACCGAGAATTGGGGCCGTTTTGACCGAAAGTGGGGCCGTTTTGGAGTGGGGCCGTTTTCGATTGGGGCCGTTTTGACTGGCAACCCTGTTTACAGTGTTGTGCAATAATTTTACCCCACCCACCAAAGTGTCTGCAAATAACTTACTACTTTGAAAAATATGACGCGGGGAAAACGGAATTATGCACAAAAGTGAAAAGATGATGTATTATTGAAATGATAGAAACTGATCAAAATCTTCACAATACATTTGATTATACTCTTTTAACACGTTAATAACAACTTCTGAAAAGCTGCGTAATTCGCACAGCTCAGATGACCGGATGTTGACACGAATATACCAAATACATTTGTCGTTGTCAAGTAAAATTGAGTTTGTTGTCAGATAAGGAGTGAATTATTGTTAAAAAAATACCACCACCACCACCACCACCACCACCACCACCACTACCACCATCATCATCATCATAATCATCATCATCATCATCATCATCATCATCATCATCATCATCATCATCATCATCATCATTAACATCTTCTTCTTCTTCTTCTTCTTCTTCTTCTTCTTCTTCTTCTTCTTCTTCTTCTTCTTCGTCCTCCTCCTCCTCCTCCTCCTCCTCTACCTCCTCTTCCTCTTCATCATCATCATCATCATCATCATCAACATCAGCAGCAGCAGCAGCAGCAGCAGCATCATCGTCATCATCATCATCACCATCATCATCATCATCATCATCATCATCATCATCATCATCATCATCATCATCATCATCATCATCTGCAAAAGCAACATTTTGAAAACCTTATCTTTGACCCCGTGACCTACTTAAGCAACCAATTGTAACCCTTTGAACAATTTTGGTAGGAGACCACCCAGGGATCATTCCTGTTGGTATTGGTCAAGTTCCTATTAGCAATTTAGGAGAACAAGATGTTCAAAGCTTTCCTTATATAATTCAATGTAAAATTGTGACCCCTGGGGGAGGATCAATTTTCACCCAGAGGCATAATTTGAACAACTTTGATATAAGACCACTAGATGATGTTATACACTGAATATGAAAGCTCTGGCTCTTATAGTTTCAGACAAGAAGATTTTTTTGAAAATTGCATTTTAAAAACCTATTTTTTACCCTGTGACATACTTATGCAACCAATCAACACCATCTGAAAAAATTTGGTAGGGGACCACCCAGGGACCATTCCTGTCGAGTTTGGTCAAATTCCCATTAGCAATTTAGGAGAACATGATGTTCAAAGTTTTCCTTAAATAATTCAATGTCAAGTTGTGACCCCCGGGGCGGGGTCAATTTTGACTTCATGGGCATAATTTGAACAACTTTGGTACAGGACCTCTAGATGATGCTATACCAAATATGAAAGCTCTGGGCCATGTAGTTTCAAACAAGACGATTTTTAAAAATTACATTTTGGAAAACTTTTTTTGACCCCGTGACCTACTTATGCCATCAATCAAAACCATTTTGGTAGGGGTCCATCCAGGGACATTTCTTGTTGAATTCTGTCAAATTCCCATTAGCGGTTCAACAAAAGAAGTCGTTTGAAGTTTTCCTTATATAATTCAATGTAGAGTTGTGACCCCCGGGGCGGGGTCAATTTTGACCCCAGGGGCATAATTTGAACAACTTTGGCAGAGGACCTCTAGACGATATATTAAACCAAATATGAAAGCTCTGGGCCTTTTTGTTCCGATAAAAAGATTTTTGACAACTTTGGTACGGGACCACCCAGGGATCCTTCCTGTGAAGTTTGGTAAAAATTCAATGAGCGGTTTCAGAGAAGATGTTTAAGCAAAAATGTTGACACACGACGCATGACGGCGGACAAATGCCGGTCACAATAGCTCATCCTGAGAACTTAGTGCTCAGGTAAGCTTAAATTATAATTGCAATTATTTAGTGTTGAACAAATCTAACTAAAACTTTTTGGCCTCGTGAATTTTTTGCCTACAATTATATTTTAAATTCTTAACAAGTCTTTATTTTGGATTTGGGAACTATAAAGCCATACTGAGATAGCCTGCGACTAAAAACTTTCCTTGACATTCTGACTCAGAAACATATGAAAGATGGAACTTTAAAGGTCGTTCTGATGGTTTACAGGAAATGTCTAGTCCATATAAATGGACCCAATAGAGTTCCTGCTCTTGGTGTCCATTTTCCTCTGGGCTATTTTAATAATTCAAGATGGTAATTTTAGTTGTACCTTTCACAAAAAGTATGCTTGTTTCAAATAAAAAGTAAAATATATACTGACAAAGGCCCACTGGACCCAGTGTTTAACAGGGGCTTCCATACAGACTTACCGTGAATGATATGACAAAGGCCTGCTGGACGCAGTGTTTAACAGGGGCTTTCATACATATTTATCTTGAATGATATGACAAAGGCCCACTGGACCCAGTGTTTGACCAGAGCTTTCATAAGACTTACCTTTAATGATATGACAAAGGCCCGCTGGACCCAGTGTTTAACAGGGGCTTCCATACAGACTTACCGTGAATGATATGACAAAGGCCCGCTGGACCCAGTGTTTAACAGGGGCTTCCATACAGACTTACCGTGAATGATATGACAAAGGCCCGCTCGACCCAGTGTTTGACCGGGCTTCCATACAGACTTTCGATGCCACAAAGAAAAATGTTGGGTAGGTAGGTTTGAAATGTGTTTTCTTATATAGAAAGTTGCACTATCATCCTGAATTTTAAAGCAATAATCTTTAAGGTCAAACACTTTGAAATGCTGCTTTTTCAGTGTTAAGTCTGTTTACATGAGACACATACATGTATAAGTTTGTCTAACTCTGATTTGAACAGTAGGGTCTAACAAGACATATGTCTGTAAACTGTATTTGGGTAACCACTTGAAATACAATTGGTAGGTAGGGGATTCAGTTTCACTGTGTGCCATTGTTTGTATTAAAGAGATTTTTTCAGCCTGAAATATAAGGAAAAAAACTCTGAAATCCAAAAATGACTACATTTCCTCTGCATTGGATTTGGTTACCAGAAGCAAGTGTTTTGTATTTGATGATTTTTTTTTCAATTTAGATTATTTATTCTACTGATCTCCTACACAGTTTTCAACCTGGAATTTCATGTTAAGATATTTTCCAGCAATTATCAGTTAAATTTCCAAGAATCTTAATTTGTTTAATGTATTTCACAGTATTGCCCTTTTAATCTTGTTAATTTCTCCCCAGTGCCTAATGTTAAAAAATGTTAAGAACCTTGTCAACAAAACCTTTTTAGAATTTAATTAGTTTTTAAGCGCTGTATGTTTGCCCTATATTTGACTATATATGTTCAGCTGACAAACTATTGGAAAAATAAACTTCAAAACGGCTACATACTTGCTTATGTAGACTCACCAGGCATCATATGGGGAATAAACTGGTCAAAACTGCAAATGTTAAAGCATGTAGATATCAAACAATGGGGAGGGCAAGACAAAAACATAACTATATTTTTGTTAAAAAAACATTTCTCATACACTTTAAGCGGTTTCAAAGTCAAATGCATAAATAGAGAAATGGATCGGTATCAATCTGTCTTTCTACAAGACAGATTTATCCTTACTACATGTAGATCACAGATCAAAATATTATCTAGCATTATAACTGCCCATAAACTAATAAGGGTAAGTGCTGCTTCCCGCACTAGCGGATACATGATAATTTAAAATGAAATTAAAATTAAAATATGGCCAAAACCAAAAGCTCTTTGGTGATAATACAGTAAACAGACATATTGTTTAGGTATAATAAAACTTGTATTCATAATATAAAAAATGAACATTTGACATGTAGGCGCTTTTGATAAATTATAAGAGCTAATAATGTTCTGGGATATATTAACGGTAAAAACAGTAAAACGCGTACGGTCGATAAGAGGCAGTGCCTTTGTATATTATTTATATATTAAACCTATATGTTATTTCCATTTTAATCCAGACACAAATATATAAAATAGAATTTAATTAAATTCGGATCGGTATGGATCAACTTTAATGTAGTAGAGTAATATCTTATTGGCTTTCTTTGAACAACTCTTCAATTTATATTACCATAATCCCTATATAAATTATATATGGTACATAACGTCTTATGAATGGTACATAAGGGCACTGGTACATAAGTGCAATGTATAAAAATGAATAAAAAATATAAAAGAATAAAAATACAAAAATACTACGTGTCTTTTGTGTAGGCGGCCCAGAGTTAATCAAACCGACAGTGCGGCCCCTATCTTCTAGGCTTATAAGAGGCAATTTTCTGACTATATTTTGTGTTTTTATAATAAAAATCATTAAGAAAGACTGTTCTGTGTAAGTGTCGAGTGCATTTGAAAATGTTCACGTGTGTCACGTCCAAAACAGCTGTTTTGCGACTTTTCGTTATATTCGCGTAAATTTTCTAGAATTCAACCCAGTGTTATCATTTAACGATACAATAACACAAAATACACTTTTGTTGAAAATTTCAAATTAATACACTGATCATGTCAAAAGATATAGTAGTTTAAAGAGTGGCGGTTTAGAAATTTAGGCTAGTATAGATTGATTACAGCTAAAAGATATTTGATCATTTAACTATATTTATTTGTTTCAAAATAGATGTAGAATGTTTTTCGGCGTTAGCTGGCTAAGCTGGATGTTGACCTACATTTCTGTATAATGACGTCTGTCTGGGATTTCAGCAATCCGCCGTTCTATTGGATGATTTCATAACCTCTGAAAATGACGTATGGGGAAACAAGAGAAAATCCCGTTTTCGATTGGATTAACCTGGTACGCGCGAAAAAATAAAGGCCACACTATTGTAAT
>Ga0224511_10001867_pt1 | contig 13443 bp, 15 predicted proteins | sample SF_May12_sed_USG_2_FD_169988 | JGI IMG/M metagenome (GOLD analysis project Ga0224511, IMG submission 169988) | Sediment microbial communities from San Francisco Bay, California, United States - SF_May12_sed_USGS_8_1 | ecosystem: Environmental > Aquatic > Marine > Sediment | place: USA...
TGATGTGCCAGGGTACTCCCGGTATTGATATTCGCGCTCTTCGTGGCATCCTTTCCTCCTTGTAACATCAAGCGTAGTTGAAAAAACTCGAGCTTGTCAATTAAACGTGGTCTGTCCCCTATTGGTCTGTCCCTATTATTCATTAAACGTGGTCTGTCCCCTATTATTCAAGAAAACAAAATAACAGAAAACCAAAAACCACTTGGGCTTGCCTCTCTTGTAAGCGCGGGAAAGGTGAATGTTTTGCCATAGTATAGTTGCGCTATGACATATGCAAAAAGGACAATAGAGCCTAACCTTGCTTCAGTTTGTTTAGAAAATACTTTCATTCAGATATAAAGTACCAGTATAGGAAACCAATAAATATTGCTAATTCCATAACAATTAATATGAATTTGTGGAAATTAGTATCTTTGTTCTTTTCTATGTCCATTAGTAAATATAACGACCTAGCTAAGGGGCGCGGCGTTTTTTGCCGAGTCCCGTGCGCAGCACGAACTTGAGCGCCTTGTTATGTGTTTTAACATTGCAATGTTATCTCCGAAACAACGCTGTATATATTTTGCCCCTTACATATTTCAGTATATATGTTGTGACCGAAATAAACGAGATAAGCTACAAACAAGAATAGTGCTAATGTACCAAATAAAATACATAAAGGACACTTTACAGGTTTAGGGTTAGACGCATACATAGCGGAAAGATTGGGTGGCGGATTTGTTTTATATTTATTTACACTGACGCCTAGGTGAATGGCGTATATGCCCAATATAAATGCCATAAAAGGCATGGCATAACAAAATATTGCAAGGTTAATATACCCTAGGTTTTGTTCGGAGACGACTATACAATTTGGTTTATATTCGGGATTAGCTAACATACTAATTACAAATACAATGGCCATATATACATAGAATGGCAAATAATATTTGATAGATGAGGTCATGTTAGTTGGCTTGATAGTTTTATACTTTATTACACATAACAGTGTATTAGACAGAAGACCGGTTTTTCGGGGATAGGCAGAATTCTGTCTATCCCCCGAAAAACTGCCAATTTATAGAAACAATCCAATTTTGCACTCTCCCCAATAACCCTGTGCTGTTTTAGATACGAACTTATTTTTCATGAGAATACCACAATTACGATGTGTTTCACCTGTTTTTGACTTACCCACTTACACCTTGCCGAGCCATGTGACTTTGGTAGGGAAAATCAGGCACGACGCCTGATTTAGGTTCCTCGAGCATGGATGCGAGCTGAACCGACCCGTAGGCAAAGTTGCATGGCTCGGGAACCCGTTAGGGCACGGTGTAGGTGGCGGCATTTTTTGGGTACTTTTTTTTGCTGCTGAAAAAAAGTGACTCGACCGTGGGTTCGACTACCCACTACCACCAATAATAAATACTGGTAGAATTAACGCAAGTAGAAATAGCCGTCATTCCCGCGTAGGCGGGAGAAGTGGTGCAAGGATGCACCGTTTATGAACCTAAGGGACAGCATCCATTGTTCAGGAGGCACTATGCATAGGGAACCCGCAGTTTATATACTCGCAAATAAAAAATATGGCACTTTATACATTGGTGCAACAAGTAACTTACAGCAACGAGTATATCAACATAAAAATAATCTCTTTCAAGGTTTCACAAGTAAATATGAAGTACATGATCTTGTTTACTTTGAATTGCACGACAATATGGAATCAGCAATAACTAGAGAAAAACAGATTAAAAAGTGGAATAGAGATTGGAAGATTAATCTTATTGCTGATCAGAACCCTAAGTGGAATGACTTATATTCTCAGATTCTATAAACATGGATTCCCGCCTACGCGGGAATGACGAATAGGAGGAATCAATTCGTTCTGTGCGAAATAATAAAGGACTGGCAAATTTACAAAGGAAATTTAAAAACTGGATCCCGGCTCAAAAACATACCGGGATGACGGGCTTATGAGAATTATAAATCAACCCTCCTCAACCTCAAAGAATTAACAATCACCGAGACCGAACTAAAACTCATCGCTACTGCTGCTAACATTGGCGACAACAACAAACCAAACACCGGATACAAAACCCCGGCTGCTATTGGTACACCTGCTGAGTTATAAACAAAAGCAAAAAATAAATTCTGTCGAATATTTTTCATCACCGCTCGACTCAAACATATTGCCCGAACAATGCCCCGCAAATCCCCCTTCACCAAAGTCACTCCCGCTGACTCCATAGCCACATCTGTTCCCGTACCCATGGCGATTCCAACATCAGCCTGTGCTAAAGCCGGTGCATCATTAATACCATCACCGGCCATGACCACTATTTTATTCATGGCCTGTAACTGTTTAACGATTTTGCTTTTTTGATCGGGTAAAACTTCAGATTCAACCTGAGTGATGCCCAGTTGTTTTGCAACGGCGTGTGCAGTGGTGTGACTATCACCGGTTAGCATAACAATCTCCACATCTTCTTTACGTAGTTGTTGAATGGCTTCGGCAGTTGAGGTTTTGATGGGATCAGCTACGCCAATGATTCCAGCGGCCTTGCTATCGATAGCAATTAACATCACGGTTTGGCCTTCTGCTCGACCCGCTTCAGCTTTTTCAGATAGTGCGTTGACACCAATGTCCATTGATTGCATCAATTGAATATTACCCAGTACCACCTCATGATTATCAACCACACCAACAACACCTTTACCGGTGACTGATTCAAAAGCATCAACATCATGAAGTTGGATATTGCGTGCCTGTGCGCCCTGCACTATAGCTTCTGCCAGTGGATGTTCACTGGCACGTTCCAAACTGGCAACCAGGGCCAACACTTCTGCCTCATCAAAATCAGCCTCGATTTCTACATTAACCAGACCAGGCTTGCCTTCGGTCAGGGTACCTGTTTTATCGACCACCAGCACATCAACTTTTTCCAGTGTTTCCAGTGCCTCAGCATTTTTTATCAACACACCCATGGTGGCGCCTTTACCCGTACCAACCATAATCGACATCGGTGTAGCCAGGCCCAGGGCACAGGGGCAGGCGATAATTAATACCGCAACAGCATTCACCACTGCATAAGTTAACCTGGGTTCTGGACCGAATAACCACCATGCAAAAAAGGCCAGCATGGAAACGATGACTACGGCAGGTACAAAATATCCCGCCACCACATCAGCCAGTTTTTGAATAGGCGCACGCGAGCGTTGGGCTTCACTGACCATGTGGACAATTTGTGATAATAAAGTATCGGCTCCCACTTTTTCGGCACGCATTAATAGGCTGCCGTTGCCATTCACCGTGGAGCCGATGACTTTTTCACCTGAGGCTTTTTCAATCGGTATAGCTTCACCCGTGACCATGGATTCATCAACCGAACTATTACCCTCTATTACAACGCCATCGACAGGAATTTTTTCACCTGGCCTGATACGCAACAGGTCACCAGCAACAACGTGCTCCAATGCAATATCTTCTTCAACACCACTTTCTCGCACGATGCGAGCAGTTTTGGGTGCCAGACCCAGCAACATTTTTATTGCACTGTTAGTTTGACTACGGGCGCGAAGTTCCAGTACCTGCCCCAGTAATACCAATGCCACGATGACAGCAGCAGCTTCAAAGTAAACACCGACTAAACCATCTTCTATCTGCATGGCTGCCGGGAATATTTCAGGAAACAATAATGCAATGAAGCTATAACTCCAGGCCACCGATACACCCAGCCCAATCAGGGTGAACATGTTTAGATTCCAGCTGATTACTGACTGTATGCCGCGGACAAAAAATGGCCAGCCACCCCAGATGACAACGGGAGTGGCCAGTACAAATTCAATCCATTGCACGCTTTGCATACTCAAGAATTCTGGCAATAGTGAAGGCGCCATATCGGCGACCATGGCAAGTATGAAAACAGGGAAAGCCAGTATCGTGCTAATCCAGAAACGGCGTGTCATATCGATCAGTTCATGGTTGTTTTCTTCCACGGTAATGGTAGTCGCTTCCAGCGCCATGCCACATTTTGGGCAGCTTCCGGGATGATCCTGAATAACCTCGGGATGCATGGGACAGGTGTATTCTGTTCGGCTCTCAATCACCGGCATCGTTTTGGCTTCCAGTGCCATACCACATTTTGGGCACGAACCTGGACCTGGCTGTTCAACTTCAGGATGCATGGGACAGGTGTAGGTATCAGAACCAGGTTGGCCAATTCCATCTGTGCTGCTTGCAGGTACTTCAGGTTCAGGATTCAAAAATTTATCGGGATTATCAGCAAACTTCTGCTGACAGCCTGAACAACAGAAATAATAGTCCGTCGCTTTGTACTTATAATGATGTTCGCTCTCAGGAGTGACAGTCATGCCACAGACAGGATCAAAAAGTTTCGCAGCAGTTCCAGACAATTCAGGTATTGGCTCTGTCATTGGCTATCCCTCATGAACGCAATTATCCGACCAGTATAGAGCCAAATTGGTTGATTTATCACCCCATATAAATCAATGGATTCACACCAGGCTACAAAATTTTATAATTATTTTCATTTGATAATGAACTACGTTTGAGAATGCTTGTCATTATTAGCGAAATCATTATAGAATCAGTCAATCGACTTACTTTGATACAAGAGCTTTGCACGATACGACTAAATAACCAGGAGAAAACAAATGTCTAACCTAAAAAAATCTGCATCCATCGCCATCGGCGCTACTTTTGCAGCATCAATGGCTGCCACACCACTGGCTAATGCCGCCGAGAATCCATTCGGTATGAAAAGCCTGAAAAGCGGCTATATGCAAGTTGCTGAAGGTAAATGTGGTGGCAACATGGATATGTCTAAGGACAGCGAAGGCAAATGTGGTGAAGGTAAAAAAGAAGCTGAAAAAATAATTGAAGCTAAATGCGGTGAAGGCAAATGTGGTGAGAAAAAACCCCCTGCAAAAGATAAAGAGGGCAAGTGTGGCGAAGGTAAATGCGGTGGTAATAGTTAAACTTTATACCTTCTATTAAACAAAAAAACCCCGAGAGCATGCTCTGCGGGGTTTTTTTATCTCTGTACTACAAAGAAAGAGCTTTATTATGGACAAAATTTTATCCCTGGCCTGCAAGGCACAATCATTACTTAATTCAACACGCGCTGCTGATTTCCTTGCTCCACTAGCTCTGCGTTTATATTTAGCCCCCATTTTCTGGATGGCCGGCAACAAGAAACTGGCTAATATGGATGGCACAATCAGCTGGTTTGGTAATGCCGACTGGGGGCTAGGCTTACCCTTTCCCGCATTACTCGCCTGGCTAGCCACTCTCACTGAAGTTTTTGGTGCAATTGCACTATTAGCTGGATTGGGTGTACGCTGGATATCCTTACCACTCATGTTCACCATGATCATCGCTGCAATTACAGTACATTTGAAAAATGGCTGGCTAGCGATTGCCGAAGGCTCAGGTTTTTTTGCCAGTGATCGCACCATAGCGGCTATGGATCGTTTAGACAGAGCAAAAGATATTCTTAAAGAACATGGCAACTATAGCTGGCTCACCGAGAACGGTAATTTTGTCATATTAAATAATGGTATTGAATTTGCGGCTACATACTTTATTATGTTGTTAGTTCTTTTTTTCTACGGGCCAGGCAAAGCCAGTCTGGATTATTTCATTGAGAAACATTACAGACGTTGCTAATGAACACAGCAGATAAAAATTATCCAGTTCATGGTGCAGGTCTCGGCCTGCGTCGTGAAGTGATTGATGAGATGACACAAGTCACCAATGCTCAGGTCGACTTTATGGAAGTCGCACCCGAAAACTGGATTGGTGTTGGAGGAGATCACGGTAAAAAATTCCGTGCTTTCACCGAGCGTTTTGATTTTATTCTGCACGGTTTATCACTATCTATTGGCGGACCTTCTGCCCTGGATGAAGAGCTAGTTAAATCCATCGGCAAACTGATGCAGGAACACGGCATCAAATTTTATTCTGAACACCTGAGTTATTGTTCTGATGATGGCCATCTTTATGATTTATTGCCCATCCCTTTTACTGAAGAAGCGGTACACCATGTTGCTAATCGCATTAAGCGCGTACAGGATATTCTTGGTCAGCAAATCGCCATGGAAAATGCTTCCTATTACACCGCTGCACCTGGCGGTGAAATGCAGGAAATTGATTTTATCAAAGCCGTATTAAATGAAGCCGACTGCTCACTACTGCTTGATGTTAATAATGTTTACGTTAACTCGATTAACCATAGATACGATGCAATGGAATTCATACAGGCATTACCTGCAGAACGAATTGCTTATGGCCATATCGCCGGACATTATAATGATGCCGACGATTTGATTGTTGATACTCATGGTGCCAACATCATTGAAAATGTATGGCAACTGCTTGATAAAACTTACCAACATTTTGGTGTCTTCCCTACTTTGCTGGAACGTGACTTTAATATCCCCCCCATTCCAGAATTATTAATCGAAGTGGACCGTATTAAAGAGTTGCAACAAAAAAACTCTAGCGCATCAACAACTACCAGTGAGCAGGCACATGGCTAAAGCAGATCTAAAAGATATCCAGCTCGCCTTTACTGCACATCTACGTGACCCAAAAAATAATCCCGCACCCGATGGCATTGAAGATCGGCGCATGGGCATTTATCGTGATTTGCTTTATAACAACATTGAAGGTTTTTTATCCAGGGGCTTTCCTGTTATACGTAGCATTTACAACGATGAAAACTGGCACCTTATGGTACGTGACTTTTTTTCAAAACATAAAAGTCAAACCCCATATTTTCTGGAAATTTCCCAGGAGTTCCTGGCCTATTTACAAAATGAACGTGAAGCCCAGGCCGAAGATCCCGCTGGCCTGTTAGAGCTAGCACATTATGAATGGGTAGAGTTAGCACTGAATGTTTCTGATGAAAGCATCCAGCTAGAAGATATTGATGTTAATGGCAATCTGTTGACGGGGCATCCTGTTATATCACCACTAGCATGGTCACTGGCCTACCAGTTTCCGGTACACAAAATGTCATCTAATTTTTTACCCGAGCAGGCAACAGAGCAAGCAAATCATCTGGTTGTTTATCGCAACCGCAATGATCAAGTTAAATTTATGGAAATAAATCCTGTCACTGCACGTCTTATCTATTTACTGGAGAATGATGAGAACCTATCAGGACAGCAGGCACTGGAACAAATTATCCAGGAAACGCAACATCCAGATCCTGGAATGGTGATGAAAAACGGATCAGTGACATTGCAGGAATTACAAAGCTACGGCATTATTTTGGGTACTCGTCGATGAACCTTAGACAGCTAGTACAAACCAGTTTTTTTGTAAGCACCTGTTGTTTAAGCACACTGCTTCATGGCGCTGAGGTCAGCATACATAAAAACGAACAAAGTGGCTTACTAACATGGACTTCAAAAGATAATGGTTTCAGTATTGAGCTAATTCAGTTATTACCCGATTTTGTACGCGCTGTTTATACTAAGCATGACCTGCCCCGTGCTGAAATCGATCGCATTGCCTCTTACTGCGTGTATGGCAGTATTCTAAAAAACACTTCGCAACAACAACTCACCTATAAGGTCAAAGAATGGACTTACACAGATTCACAGGGAAAAATACATCCAGTTAAAACAAAATCCCAATGGTTATCAGAGTGGAGAAAAGCGGGAATTACTTTCTCGTGGACATTATTACCCGATGACGTTGTTTTTGACATTGGTGACTGGCAACAGGGTTTTACCACCATAAAGTTACCCAGAGAATCTAAGTTTGATTTAACATACACATGGAAATTGAATGGAGTTCCACATAGCGGTACGCTCAAAAATTTAACTTGCCCACCAGAAACCATTGAACAACCCTAATGAGTTCACACATGCTAAAAACTATTACACTTCTGTTATTTGCTTCTGTCTTACAGTTAAGCACACTTTCCTCCCAGGCAGCCTGGGAACAACCAAAACTGGGTTACCGGCTCAACCCATTACCCCAACCTGTGAAAGCACCCAACTTTAAACTCGAAGACATCGATGAATATGAATATGATTTTTCTGAATATCGAGGCAAAGTCGTATTGCTCAATTTCTGGGCCACATGGTGCCCACCCTGCCGTCGTGAAATGCCCTCTATGGAACGTCTGTACAAAAAATATCAGGACAAAGATTTCTCAGTCATCGCTGTCAACCAGATGGAAGATGAAGATAAAATATTTGCCTTTACTGGTACATTAGAAACTCAACTTACTTTCAATATTTTACTGGACACCAAAAGTACTGTTTCACGAAACTATGATGTTAGAGGCTTACCCACCACCTATCTAATCGACAAACAAGGGCGTATTCGCTATCGTGCTGTCGGTGGGCGTGAATTTGATCACCCAAAAGTTGAAAAGATTATTCAGTCTTTGATGCAGGAATAAATTCTCAATCAAATATCTTTTGCCACCAGCGACGGCGACTATTTGGAGGATTTAGAGCGGCTTCCAGTTCAACGGGTTTTATCTTTGACAAAATCCAGCCCGGTAGCGGCGGGTTCTCACTGAAACCACATGACACACCCAGGTTGTTTGGATCAAATATTTTTATAAAAGCCGGAGTATCCTTGTTGTCGGTATAAACAATGCCACAGTAATCTTCATCATGTTCCTTGTGCAATAAAACATCAATTTCATCGATAAATTTTATTAGATGCAATTCACTGGCAGGTGCTTCTGGCGGCTCTTCACCGACAGCATATATATACCAGTCATTACTCGCCTGTTGTTTAAGAGTATCCCAGAAATCATCAAGGTGATTCCAACGCAACAAAGAGGTAGTTCTACCACGAAAAGCATCAACATAATTTTGTTCTACTGATGAATTCATAAGCAACCTCTAATTTAAAGCCTGGGCGTTTATCCAGTCCTGCAATTCTTTCAAACTTCGATGTATAAATTCACGATCTGCAAAAGCACTGGCCATGACGGTAATACCCTGCATACGCGCCAGCATGTCCATGGCTTTATCATCGGCATCCGCACAATTTAATGCTGAGAACTGTTCTGCCAACCAGCTTCGCATCAATAAAAATACGGTGACTGAAATATCCTGAAGATCATCTTCATCTTTTGATAATTCAGAACATAAGGTACCAATAGGGCATCCATTGATGACAATGTGTTCTTCAAACGTGGATAGCATTTTGCTAAAACATAAAAGCCGCTGCCTGGGCTCACTGGATTCCTGTTCACAGGCTTGCATGATATTGCCATAAGCCTGTACCCGTGACTCCATTACCGCATTTAAAATATCGTCTTTAGTTTTAAAGTAATAATAAAAATTGCCACGCGGTATATTTGTAGCATCTGAAATATCTCTAAATGAGGTTTGATGATACCCCCGCGTATAAAACAACTGGTCAGCAGCCTCAACGATAAGCTGGCGATTTTTTGCCCCTTTACTACCCATAAACACAACCTTCGGACTAAATACAACGACTCTAAAAACGGCCTGAACACCGCCTGACGATCCACCAGTTAAATGTTAGACGCTTGTATGACTAATGTAAACTGAAATACTATGGCTATAGACGATTAAAAGCACTTAAAATGGCCTCGATTTGAAATAATACCAATAGGTAACAACGCGATAACAACTGATGCAGACTAACGCCCTAAGTATAAAAAATTTAAAAAAGACCTACCGCAATGGCACTCAAGCCTTATGTGGTGTTGATCTGGATGTTCAGGAAGGTGATTTCTTCGCCCTGCTTGGCCCTAATGGTGCAGGCAAATCAACCACGATTGGAATTATTTGCTCATTAATCAACAAGACTTCGGGCAGCGCCCAGGTATTCGGTCACGATATTGATACCGAACCTGCCACTGCACGTAGCCTGATTGGACTGGTACCCCAGGAATACAATTTCAACATCTTTGAACCCGTGGGTGAAATCCTGATTAATCAGGCGGGCTTCTATGGCATCAGCCGCCATGAAGCAACACAACGTGCAGAAAAGTACCTACGCAAACTGGAGCTATGGGACAAACGTTTCGAAATGGCCAAGGAACTATCAGGCGGCATGAAACGGCGTTTAATGATTGCCCGTGCCCTCATTCACGAACCTAAATTGCTTATTCTTGATGAACCCACGGCGGGTGTTGATATTGAGATCCGTCATTCCATGTGGGAGTTCATGCGTGAAATTAATGCCGACGGCACGACTATTATTCTAACTACTCATTATCTGGAAGAAGCAGAAAGCCTGTGCAACAACATTGCCATCATCGATAAAGGTGTCACCATTGAACACACCAGCATGCGCAGTCTGCTTGATCGATTACATATAGAAACTTTTGTGCTTTATATTGAAGATGGTATTGATGCACTGCCTGCCTGTGGTAATTACTCAGCCAAATTAATTGACAGCAATACTATCGAAGTTGATATTGCACATGCACAAAGCCTGAATGAGCTTTTTCAAATATTGTCGGACTGTAAGATCAAAGTGCTAAGTATGCGAAATAAAACCAATCGACTGGAGCAATTATTTGTCTCTATGTTACGCACTGGTAATAATGGAGACGAAGCATGAATTTCTCACAACAATTAATCGCCTTCAATACCATCATGGTTCGGGAATTCCTGCGCTTCATTCGCATCTGGATTCAGACCATCATCCCGCCTGTCATTACTATGGCTTTGTACTTTATTATTTTTGGCAAACTCATCGGTTCACAAATCGGTGATATCGATGGCTACCGTTATATGGATTACATAGTACCCGGTTTGATATTAATGGCTGTCATCACCAACTCCTACGCTAATGTGGTGTCATCATTTTTTAGCGCAAAATTTCATAAAAATGTTGAAGAAATGATTATCTCACCATTACCTAACTACATTATTCTGGCTGGTTATATATCGGGCGGCATTGCCCGAGGTGTCACCGTCGGTATCACGGTGACAGGTGTTTCCATGTTTTTTTCCGACTTCCAAATTCATAGCGTGACTATTACATTGGCCGTCTTCGTACTCACTTCCATCCTTTTTTCCATCGCCGGTTTAATCAATGCCATCTACGCAAAAAGTTTTGACGACATCACCATCATCCCAACTTTCGTGCTCACGCCATTAACTTACCTGGGAGGTATTTTTTACTCGATTAAGATGCTGCCCGAATTCTGGCAGACTGTTTCGCAGGGCAATCCCATCCTGTATATGATTAATGCTTTTCGTTATGGACTGCTTGGCGTATCAGACATAGATTTGACCACCGCCTTTGTCATTATATTTGCCTTTATTGCCGTGCTGTTTGGCTTTGCGCTTAACATGTTGAATAGAGGGGTGGGCATTAAGCCATAATGCAAAATGATGATCATCATTTTGTGTCATCCTGAGAGTAACGAAGGATCTTATGCCACACAGCCCCCTACTAGCTTCAAACATCAGATCCTTCACAGCGTTCAGGATGATATAAAAAAAGACCGCGTTATGCGGCCTTTTTTATTACTAAGAATGAAATAGAGCCTTAAGCATGATACTCCTTGAAAAACTGACGCTGCAACAAAGCATAACCACCAAACATCACGGCAGTAAGAGCCAGATTACCCAGCATGCTGTTCTGCAAGAAAGGAATACCCGCCACATTAGACACCATCTCTGGTTCCCATGCTCCTGCTTGGGAACCAGAGATATTATTTAGATACCAAGCTCTTTTTCCAGGCTATCAAACAATATCTGATCAACGCTTTGTTTGTGATATTTACCTTTCATCCAACCCGACCCTTTATTATGCAAGTACCTTCTGTCAATGAAGAAAAAACCTGTTGCATCATCAAAATTATACTTGTATGTTGGATGTCTTAGGTCGTAAAGGAAAGATTCATAATAGTATGCTTGAACATTTCTCATAGAAACATCAACTCTGGTTTTAGTATTACCTTCATTCCTTACACGAATTTGCAACTGATGTTTACTTTTATTAACATCGAAATACAGATCATCTGGAGATTTAAAAAGTGTTCTATCATAGGAGAATGGATCGAGCCAATTACTATTGTAAGACGGGTACATTAGCTTTCCATTGTTGTGACGTACAGTCGGCGTGCTTTCTACATTTTCTCCAAATAGGTACAGACCAGAGAGAATGTCCTTGAACTTTATTATGCTATATGGATATTTTTTTAGTCGCTCTGCTGCCCGCGATTCCCCTGGACTCTCACCAGGCAGTAGCTCAATACCAGAGTAGTGCCAAAGAGTTACCTCATCCTGTAATAACCACATCTTTGTAGGAGTGTTATATTCAATGACATCTGTTGAGATGATACCACCTTCTTTTGAGGCACTTCTAGTGATGTAGCCCTTCTCAAAAAGCGTGTTTTTAATCGCGTTCCAAACCGAATCAAAATCTTTATTATATGTTTTTGATAGATAATCTTTTGAATCAGGCGAAATTTTTTGGCTAGTTATATCACTTATTTTATATTTTGCATCAACACTACAGCCGTTCATATAAACAAGGGACACTATAATAAACAACAATTTATACATAAAACATCTCCAATAATTTATTTTTGTTATTAGTCTTGGTCACAGAAATAGATTGACCGATTGTATCTCAATGGCTTGAAAAACATAGGAATTTATTAACTTAATAAGTTCGAACTTAAGAGATCATGGACTTCAAACCCCATCCCACAACCAGGCTGCCCCTCGCACACCAGACGAATCACCATGCACCGGCGGCAAAAACTTGGTACTCACCGCATCCGAAAAAATATAATCTCCCCACAACTTCGGCACATTACGATACAGGCGTTGAATATTACCCATGCCACCGCCCAGTACAATCACATCAGGATCAAGAATATTAATTACGTGAGCCAGGCCCTTGGCCATTCTTCGCTCATAGCGTTGCAAACTTTGTTCACAGGCATCATCAGCCTGCTCGGCCAGTTCGACAATTTGCCTGCTATTAAGTGATTTCCCGGTATGTTTTTCGTGATCTTTTGATAGCCCGGGACCCGATAAGAAAGTTTCAATACAGGCTTTTTTCCCACAATAACAGCTTGATCCTTTTAGTTCTTCATCGTCGGGCCATGGCATGGGATTGTGCCCCCACTCACCAGCAATGGCGTTGGCACCATTGAGCACCTGTTTGTTTACCACAATACCCGCACCGACACCGGTACCTGCAATCACGCCAAAAACAATGGCTGCATTTTTGGCCGCACCATCAGTGGCTTCTGAAAGCGCAAAGCAATTTGCATCATTGGTGATTTTTATTGATCGCTGCAACAGCACTTCAAGATCCTGATGAACGGGCTTGCCATTCATACAAACTGAATTTGAATTTTTTAACAGGCCAACTGGAGACTGGGCATAACTCAGTGCACCGGGTGTGCAGATACCAACCGTTGCCTCATGCTTAATACTGGATTCGAGTTGCTCCACCAGTGATTT
>Ga0224511_10001868_pt1 | contig 13441 bp, 9 predicted proteins | sample SF_May12_sed_USG_2_FD_169988 | JGI IMG/M metagenome (GOLD analysis project Ga0224511, IMG submission 169988) | Sediment microbial communities from San Francisco Bay, California, United States - SF_May12_sed_USGS_8_1 | ecosystem: Environmental > Aquatic > Marine > Sediment | place: USA...
CTTCAAACACCATAAACCATTTTAATTAACTGTATCACGTTGTTAAAAGCTCTCCGTGCTTAATGAACTCCATTATTGAATTAATTGAATTGTTTTAATTTACTCAGTTCTGAAACTAGTGAAGGAACTAGATCGTATTGATGTATTGTGCACATCAACACAGCTTCGTGTATACGTGTAGTATCTGTCCATTCACTTTGCAGCAGTGTAGGTGTTAGTTATGTGACCACAACACGTGCATAGCACTGAAGTTTGATGAAGGCTTGTTTTAATGGCACTTTAATACACTGGCGGAACCCAGTGGACGCACCCTGTACACAAACGTCCGCGGACCTATGATTGGTTATGCACAAAACGCTAATTATCCTCGCTCGCGATTTTTTTTAATAAATTAATTATGTTCAACCGTCAATAATGTGACAAAGATTCAAGATGAGTTCACCCCATCCCCGTTGACAAAGCCACGCCCCCGTAAGGTTAAAATCATGGACCCGCCACTGTAATATACTATCCTCCGTAAAGTCGTGATGAAAAAGTTATGAAACTATCTTGAACCTCAAACCAGGGCTATGTATTTGAGATTCAAAGTGAACACATCGAAAACATCATATACACCATAACAGTAGTTTGAACGTGTAATGTTTCTGGTTGGCTTGACATGCCTTTAAGTGCGCGGTAATAATGCTGCATGGTCGGCATTCATGTATAAACACTGCCCTGCTTTATTATAGGCCAGCAAGTATGGTTCTTGTGTAAAACAACGCGCAGATATGCATCTTAACCCGACGTTTACCGAAAAAATAACAACATAAGATTGTAAATATATTTTTCATTTGTTTACTTTAAACATAAAACGACATTATTTGCATAACGGGCGATGAGATTTGAACATAATATCAGCATTCCTTTGGCTAAATTATACACTTACTGCTTTAAAATTGTTTCGATTAAAGTGCAGCGCTTGTAAAGTCTCGGTGTGACTCTGTGTGAAGCCAGAGTTTGATGAGCAATACTTTCAGATGTTATAACATGTTCTTTATAGTTGTAGTTATTCAATTAAATTACCCTAATTTATTTAATACGTGTTCAACATCGCTCTAATAATGGCATCACACTGGCAACCATGAAGACAATTAAGATTTCCCTCCAGGACAAACACCGGGCAAGCCAGGCGCTGTCACACGAGACAGTAGCAACAGGCAATACTCCGTCAGCAAGAATACGCTGAAATAAACAAATAACTGCATACTTCTCATTTAAAACATCCAACTGTTATCATTTAATATTTTTGGTAATTAAGGATTTTATGTTTCCAGTGTTTTGTCTATGAGTTTGATACACGGTTTCTGTAGGTGTACCTATTTTGATATAACTACAACAATTTAGTCTTACCACAACATTTATATGATTATAACAGGTTTAACGTTTAACGATCCACATGGATTATGTAAAGGTTATTTTAAATGTAAAGCTGTTGATACTGAAAATGTTATATAATTAAAAAAACAATTTTACACAATTCAACAATGACCTTTTTATTTTCTGTTTTACTTTTCATTTCAGTGCTCTTGTGAAAAAGTAAGCAACTTGTGAGAATTGTATTAGTTTGAGGAATGGAGCAAAATTCTTGAATTCCATTACTTCACATTTAGCCTGTCAATTTTCTAGGGCTTCCTTCATAAAGGACCTTCATTGATTTGTTGGTAAATCAAATCAGAAATTGTTGGCTTGACGACGATCATGGCAGAAACAACGACTTATTGGAATAGAAAACAATGGGTTATAAACACAACTTGTGACACAATGAAGCAATTAGTTCTGCATTGCCTCTCTGTTGCCTTAATCATATTATAACTATAATATTAAGATTATTTTGTTCTACAGAACAAAAACGACGTGTCACTGAATAGACCGATTTCGCGGAAAGCATCGCTTAACATTATGTCTAACAATATCAATTAATAACCATTATTTCTATGGCTAATTAAATCATTTAGTCATTTTAATTAGGTTATACATTTTTTACAGTTCTGTTCTGTTTTCGCGCGATATTAGTTGACATGTTATGTTGAATCATATGTTCGATTTACACTGTTGACATTTAGCGGCAGTGAACAACCACATCCACGACACTGGCCCTCATTTCTAACGCCCTGTATACTCTCCTGTCGGTATCTTCTATGAACAATATTCGATACCATTTGTTTGTCAAAATATCTAGATTAGAATATTGTGACGCACTCTCCGATAGTTGTTTTACCTATGCATCTTTGAATCTGTTTGAAAATACTGTTTTAAAAAAGAAAAATCAATTATTAAATTTCACAAAACTGTGACCGTAAGGTCTTTTTGAAATAAAGTTTTTTATTAAACAAAATGTACTTAATGTTCCACGCCAACGATAATTAAGCATTTCAACAATTTCGTTTTACTGTGTATGCTACTGTGGTAACGATTGCTTATATAAACAATCGTATCATAAAATGGCTTAAATTCTGCAATAGTTTAACGATCAATTACCATTTCCTCAGGTCACACCCCGCATGTGCAGTAGGAGTCACATTGACGCGGCTTCGGCGTACTTAAATGCATTTCCGGTCAGTTAGGAATGTTCTTATTAGTATTTAATGACCATTTAGAAATATTGATAATTATGATATATAAAATAGTTGTTAAATTGGGCATAAGATAGAACTTTGTTTCACCGAGTGATTCCGGACACTGATATTGTCACGAGTGGCAACAGTCGGCGGGGGAATGTAGAGGATGTTCACGTGTTTAAGTCTTCCATGTTCGTTTCTTTTGCATAGGAAAGCTAGCTGCTACGTAGCCTCTACCTAGCAGAGATAGCTTTCGGGTTTCTTTGTGCACTACAAAGTAGTCCCTAACCTAGAAAAGTTAGCTGCTACTTTCGGTCCTACTTTCGATATCTAACATAGCGACGCCATTTTGTTGTTATAAACTTATAGACGCTTGCCGGAAGCGTTTCGTATACTGCTAGCTAAGTTATAGCCCCTATCCTAAAGAAACGCACCACCTGTTTATTGCAGTAGCTGGTGTCATATACACTTTTGTTGGCACATACATCACACACACCTATAACAAACCCGAACGTAATACGTCATCCTACAGTTAACAGTACATTGAATATTAACTTGCAGATACAATATGTATTCTACAAAATGCACATAACTAGAGAGTGTCATTTCTAATTTACAATGTGCAATTACATAATTATATTAAACGAGATGTTCTGCGAGTGTATGGTTACTTAAGAGATAGAGAATCCATTTAGAGTACATTTAAATGTGTATGATACATTGCAGTGTGTGTTCCGATTGATAAATATTATGGTAATGTAAAGTTTAAACAAATGTATGTTACGTCTCGTTGTTTTGCGAAGTTGGTGTTGTGCTTGAGTGTTTGTTTGTGTGGGCCATTTTGTCATTTTACCCTTAATGATGCTAGGTCTCTATCTTGATACCCTTATACACATTTTGCAGTATATTAAGTATACTTAATAAATTAACATCGCAGTAGTAATTGCAAAATTCATGACAAAAAGCGTTTGAGCTTATCTAGACCATAGTGTTGATGTCAGTGTAATCTGGTAACACCATAACGTATTACACATATAAAACAGTTTTTGATACGAATATCACAAGACACAAGGAGAGAAACGTAGGTTGGGGTGAGGAACGACATCTGTTGCAATCACATCTATTGTCCAACAATTATGGCACAGCGGGGGCGCATTGGCCTTTAAGGAGTCATACATAACCGTGCAGTGACAGTCTCATATGCATTCACTATTTATTTTGCTCTTTTGGTTCTACATTCACTGCCATTTATCATTTTATAATAAACGGCATTCACTCATTGATTCAACCGTCTTCCCTGTAATCATACACATCAAATCATATTAGTTTTCCTGAACGATAATTGTATTACTTACGTCGTATATGTATATAATTTATATGTTCAACAGGCACAATTGCTATTATGTCTATAAAATAGAAACATACACAGTATATTAAGTGGTAATTGCGAAATGACCATTTTCAATCTAGATATCAGAATCCTATTCCATAGAATGAGAAACTAGGAAACCACTTTCTGGAGACTTTTAAGGTCACAAGGCCATACAAACAAGTTTATATACTAGAAAGGTCATACCAATAAAGTCAAACAAATGCTTGTAGAAGGGGTGTTTCCATCAGACTCAACTAAGGAATGAATGTCATGGTTACTGGCACTATCGCCCTCCACGCGTGCCAGCCCAGTTGCTTTCATGCACAGTAACACATGGTTAACTGGAAAAACGTAGCTCGAATGTCATTTCTTTGATGACGTCCGTTACCTTTCCGTACCATTCAGTACTCACTGGACAAATCACAAACGTTTCTAGATCATACATACAATGTATTTGAAAGAAACTGCAACGGGCAATAAACACCATTGCGTGCAACTGTGTGCATGCATTTGAAGTGTAAATGTGTTATCGATAAGCAATATGATCAATATCAAAGATGAATACACAGGACACGGATGAGGTTATAGTAACGATAAAATCAGCTGATATTTTGAACAGGCCGTGATGTTGTAGTTACAGACATATCAGCCGACAGCTTGCACTGACCGTGATGTTGTAGATACAGACTCATCAGCCGACATTTTGAACAGACCGTAGCGTTATAGTAACATACACATCAGCCGACATCGGGAACAGACCGTGACGTTATAGTAACATACACATCAGCCGACATTTTGAAACAGACAGTGACATTGTAGTTACAGACACATCAGCCGACATTTTAAACAGACCGGAGGTTATAGTAACATACACATCAGCCGACATCTGAGACAGACCATGGCGTTATAGTAACATACATGTCAGCCGACATATGGAACAGACCGTGACGTTAAGTTACATACATATCAGCCTACATCTGGAACAGACCGTGACGTTATAGTAACATACACATCAGCCGACATCGGGAACAGACAGTGACATTGTGATTACAGACACATCAGCCGACATTTTGAACAGACCGTAGCATTATAGTAACATACACATCAGCCGACATCATGAACAGACCGCGACGTTGTAGTTACAGACACATCAGCCGACCGCTTGAACAGACCGTGATGTTATAGTAACATACACATCAGTCGACATCATGAACAGACTGTGACTTTGTAGTTACAGACACATCAGCCGACATTTTACACAGACCGGATGTTATAGTAACAGACACATCAGCCGACATCATGAACAGACCGTGACGTTGTAGTTACAGACACATCAGCCGACATTTTACACAGACTGGATGTTATAGTAACAGACACATCAGCCGACATCTGGAACAGACCGTGACGTTATAGTAACAGACACATCAGCCGACATTTTGAACAGACCGTACGTTAAGGTAACAGACACATCAGCCGACATTTTTAACAGACCGGACGTTATAGTTACAGACACATCAGCCGACATTTTGAACAGACCGGACGTTATAGTAACAAACACATCAGTCGACATCTGGAACAGACCATGACGTGTAGTTAAATACATATCAGCCGACATTTTTAACAGACCGTGGAGGTTATAGTTACATACATATCAGCCGACATCTGGAACAGGCCGTGATGTTGTATTAACATACACATCAGCCGACATTTTGAACAGACCGTGTCCGTTCACTGTTTATGTCTTACTAGTCGGTAACACGAACTCGAGGAGATTCGACATAAACTGCACTTGTCCACTTTTATAGCGCATTCACTTCAATATAACTAAATACAATGTACTTGACAAATTAGTATTGCATTATTGTATTTTTCGGCGTAGCCGTCTAAGCTCACTTTTGACCTACATTTCTGTATAATGACGTCTGTCTGGGATTCCAAAAATCCGGCGTTCTATTGGATGATTTCATAAGCACTGAAAATGACGTGTGGGGAAACAGAGAAAATCCCGTTTTCGATTGGATGAACCTGATACGCGCGAAACAATAAAGGCCACACTTTTGTAATGCATGTGTTTTACGAAATTTTGCTTCGTTCCTAGATTATTTTTGGGGGTATTGCTTTCTAGTGTTTTTAAATTGAAACAATAAACAGTTACTTGTCAAACAAAATATTTTATGGATAAAATGAATTACGTATCCAGATGTGAACCGGTGTATAGTAAAACAGTATGACATATTACCTAAAAATTACTAGGTTAGCCTCTCTACGTCCAGGTTCCGGGGTTTACACTGTGAGAGTCATGAAATAGGTTTGTGCTGTAAAATGTGCAAGAAGGTTAGATGTAACTCTGGAATTTTATTGAATCTAAGGGGTTAAATTCCACTATTATAAGTAATGAATTAAATTAAAACTTGGAACAATAAAAACATTTATTTTATGAATAAATTATATTTATTGTTGCCCATGTTTGCGACTACGAGTTCATTTGTCAAGTAGAGATGATATAACGCAACAACTTTTGACTTGAAAATGTCATTTGATGTTATTGACTTGAGCATGTGCTTTGTGTATACGATAAGACTTGCATGTTTTTCCTGCCTCTGTCTGTCAAAACACAAGTAATAAATCACCTTAATGAAATTTGAAGACATCACTACTTACTTTCTAACAAAAAGTTGGCCAAAATAGCTTGTCCACTGATCCTTGACGATAATCATTCTAAGTTTTCCGTTATCTGTGTAAGTTTTATTTACAAGTACTTAGCCTTGTGTTATTTTTTTTCCTGTTTTAATCCGACGCCGTTTGTCTTTTTTAAAGACATTTCTTGTTTGTTTTAATGTCGTTTGTTTCATGTAACGCTATACTCATTGACAGTGCACGTCTAGACGTGTTCACCATCCTCAGGTCACACTAGTGGAATGAGTGTCCTGAGTGTGGGAATAACAATTGAAATGATTGAGGCACAGTTGAGTTTACTTGCCTGCGAGGAGGAGGACGGCATTTCCCACAGCTATTAGAGATTGTGTGAACTAGAATCAGAAAGAATATAATTCCCTTGTCCATGCATATGTAATCAAGTGTATTAGGGGCACACATGGTGATGCCAATTGTTGGTAAAAATGAGGTTTCAAATTGTGCCAAACTCTACAATCCAAATTTTTATTTAACGTAAACACCAAACAATGCAACATGAACACCTATAATTTAAAAGGATATACTTTTATTTAAACAAAAATATGAAATAATAAAGATAAACAATAGTAATAATGGTTATCATGGCGATTAATTTGGCCCTGTTTGTTTCTTAAGAGGCAAACAAATTCATATATGTGCATAATAAAAACAAATATTGGAGGTAGCGTAGCAGACGATTGTGGGGGTTTATTATATAGTATATTTAGCTTTTAACGGCATACGGCTTAGTAGTCCATGTAGACTTATTATAGTCATGGTATGAACTGTAAATCTGATTTTCTTGTACAAACTATATTGTTACATATAAACTGTTCAAAATAGTATTTCGCCTCTATCTGGCTAAGGCATACAACTATATTTATGTTTACTGTAACCACACCAGAACTCCGTTTGTACCCCGACCATTTTGTAAACCCTAATATTCACTGAAAAACGTTTTGTTCTAAAAGATATATCATTGCTCATTATATGTATTGAAATATAGTGCAAAAAGATAGTTCCAATGAAACTAGATCCAGCACCTGAATATATGACCATACTACAGCCCACACACATGTACCTACTTAAGGGTTGACGCTGTAACCACAATGAACACAGCCCTGCAACAAAAAGCTTACCTACCGACCTTTTTAGGGGATAATACAGGAAGCAGTCATACTTTTTTTGAGCGTCCGTGTCTGTTGAATATTTGTCCATAGAATGAGCTTAAAATAACATTCTCTTTTATAAAGTATTTTATTTAAAAAATATAGTATGCTACTTTGGGAATTTTCCAGTAACCTGATCGGGTAGTGGGCGAGAGGACAATCAATAATCTGTGTGTGTAGATCGAGATTGTGCATGTTAAAATTAACACACAAATTACTTTGTTGATAAAGTGTGGCACAAACGTTTGGCTTTGCTTGTTTATGTTTCGATGCCCAACATTGAAACAGTAAAATGAGTCGATATGTCTGTCTGGGTGCCCTAGAGGAAACATTAGACGGTGGTGTCAGAGGTCCCGTGTTCCCGGGTTTGACAAATTAATTATGTTTGCTTTTTCGTTTCGTTATTGTTACGTTTTTACTTTTTCGGTCCAAAAACATTAGTTATTAGTCATGAAAGGTTGTCATGCTATTTCATTAAGTGTACGTAACATACTTCAAAATGCTTAACCAATTATAAGGCTATCAAGATACAGACATAGCTTGTTTATATTTCTGTTGAAACGTGATACGTACTATGTACGCTGTGTTTTGTGTTACCAGGTTGTACCAGCATGTCGTCAGGAGGTCTCGCTCTCTGTACTCTGGTTGTCGTCGCTCATCTGACGCTCCATCTGGCCAGCGTCCACGGAGCATTGTCCGAGTCTTTCCCACAGACGTTCCCATCGCAGTTAGCAGGAGGGAGTCAACGCGGCAAACCACAACAACCACAGAGAACATTTTCCTTGACGGATATCTTAAATCAAAGGATCAGTGATGAAAGCGAGGCTTGTCCAGAGCGAAATGTTATACTCTTCTTTCTAACGAACGACGAGAGTTATTTACGACCATGTTTACGTCAATCGCCGTCGAATCAGACGTTTCGCGATGACCGCTCCGGAAGCACAGCGCAGACAAACGAGATGAGGGGAGACTTTCCACCTTCACTTGTAAACTCGCAACACACGCGGAGTGATTTAGAGAACCCGAAAGATAGGCACTCGAAAAGTGATGAACCTAAAGTGTTTTCGGGTCGGCTGCTTAAGCGAATTCTTCAAAACATGGACTCTGGGAATATACGAACCGACTTTGCCCAACCTGACCAGCCTAGCCTGATGGAGAAAAGAGCGAGGTTATCTATAAATAGCGCACTGACGTCACTTGCTGACATGTTACGTCATGAATCCAGTCGTCACAGCCGCCCGCAGTACGCGTTCCATTCTGACCTTCTTAAACTCGGAAAATGAAAATTAGACATTCCATTTGGCTAAGAAGCAACGATTTATTATTATTATTTGACAGACATACGCTCACGCATTGACTTTATTTGTGTAAACACTTTGTTAAACGTTTATTATGGACCAACTAGCAAATGTAGCATTAAAAGAACATTGATTTATTAGTTATTAAAGGGCCCATGGAACCAGAACTACAAAAAGGACCAAAATATATAGGAAAGGACTTTTGGATACGCATTAGGACTGGTTTTAGATATTTTATACTCAACCCACGCGGTATGTGTCAAATATAATTTGTAATTAATTTTGCAATTATCTCGACTGTAATAAATTAAAGTTTAAATAGCTAAATTCATGCCAGTACTTTAAAATGTCGTGTTTTATCCTACCATCAGCGCTACATTTTTAATAGCGGTATTGACTACTTATCGAATAAACTTGGCTTTATTCAATGGGTGTTGAATAAATCATGCATGGGTAATTGATACGGTTAACGTTAGGTTGTTGTTTTGTTTTAGTTTTCATTTGGGCTTCTGTCTGTTTTTGGTAAATAAAATATTACTTAAATAAGTTGTAGATTCGTAGCATGTGTTTTATTTAATTGAACAATTAAACAGTGCAGTATCACGAATAAATATTGAGTTCGTCGTCAGATTTCGCGATCTGGACAATTTAAGTAATTCTCTCTTCAAATAAAAATGTTTTAAATTTCATTTATAAGATCAAAATAATATGAAAATCGAGGATCATATCTCTATTTTACTTCTATATTTAAAGCAGTGATTTTGACGACTAAGGCTCATAAATGGAATAGTTATATTATGATTTCATACTGATTAAAATTAAATGTTTTTGGATAATTTTACCTATAAGTCTTTAATTGACAGTGTTCACCTTTTGTTGTCATTATTGACTTTTGGCGGTATAAATGTGGAGTTGCCTGCTGATGGCATCTAAAAGTTCTAAGTTTCAATAACGACGACACGAAAAAGCAAGATAACCCAACAAATTGGATGCACAGGTATTATATTACGGAAAAGTATCGCATTAAAAATATAATATATTATAAGAAATGTGCTTTTACTTATTACCATGTAAATGGTCGAATAAAAATAACACTAGGATAGGTGTTGAATGTAGCTCAATTTCTTATCCTCGAACTTTATGAGCTATATTCAATTCTAACCTAGTATGCTCTTTATAAGGGTAAAATGATGGGCCGATATCTATTTCTAAATGTGCAATGACTTAGATGAAATGTTAATTAAAGAAATACTAAATTGACTATTCCACCAATATTTCTTTACAAAGATGCAATTGTGTTGAATAAATGGATCATAGTGTTTATAGTTTACTTATTTAAATATAAATGCGCCTTTCTATAAAAAACTGTATATTCGGTATCACTTTTAGAAGAAACTGGAATAAATTACACGTGTTAAGAAAGCCTAAATCCACTATAAATACATGTCCATGCGTCCGTTCTTGCCGCTTCCGATCAATTTGGTCGCTGTTTCCATGGATTTTGAAATATAAACCATTTTAATCATATTTCAGATATCATAATACATGTACATTAAAGGTCTATGGATAATAATTGCAATTCATAATGAGTCGCGTAATTTCAAGTTTGGGAATGCTGCATTGCCCAGCAACATGCTAGGTGCGCATCAAAACGTGTGTAGTTGATGTGTCTGAGTTGAATACTTAAACACGTATTTTATAACAGTAACATACCAGTTCAACTAGCGGCCCAAACAACAAGCACTGATCTGTAAAACACATAATTATAACTTAAATGTAATAAGAATCATTTTATAAGACTTTATATGTGCTGGTTCGTGTGTTTGTAAGATAACTGTGATCAAATGGAACCTGGTTGTTATGCATTTTAAATTCGCTTATTAATAAAAAAAATAATTTCGGTAGTCGAAGAGAAGACATTTAATAAAGTCAATAGTAACTTTCAAATTAATACGATTGTAATTTACATTTTTACTGGTTCAACGTTTGCAAAGTTTGTTTGCTATTATCCAGAATATTGTAGACAACATCAAAGCAGTTTTAATATTCGAAAATACTGCACACATGAGAACATCTCTAGAAGTTCTATTCTGTATTACATTTGAAACAAGACATATGTATAAAACACACACACATTTAAAGTACATCAGATGAATATTATACTGTAAATTTGAGTCATTCAATGTTAAATTTTGGTCGGTATTTAACCGTTGTCTGCACTGTCAGTCAATATCACTACATGTAATGTAAGTTAGAATGGTATATTTATTGCCGGGAACACAAATATACGAACGCAACCAACTTATTACATTATTATGTATGTCCGTGTTTCAAGTCACTGTAGAACAGTCAAACATGCACTTACCTATTTATATATTTTGTAAGTTAAAGGTGTGTTAGGACGTAACACACTATGTGGTTTATAGTAACTTTTTGTGCATTTATTGTTACTCTGTTGAAAACAAAACCACATTACTTCCTTCGTGTGTAAATTAAACTATTTTGTATTCTCAAAATACTGATTCACAAACACCTTTCATCATAATTGTGCTACTTAAAGAACATGTTTAGCAAAACAAAACAACACATAAGTAATAGGTGGCTGTTTATTTTACGACAGTATAAACATTCAAACAACTGTTGGTACTCTTTATATAATACAACATACTTATCAAACTAGACGGGTGCTTTCGGAAACGAAAGCAATCATGTCTTCCCCCGTATGTCACTGTACGGAATCATTTTTTTTGTTGTAGAGGAAGGTGAAATCGTAAACTTGAGCTATCACAGAAGATGATGAATACCCCATGTGCACCATTGGAAAGAGGGTTAATTTTTGACCTTGACCTTAAACCAAACTTGGTCAAACATAGGCACTGAACATCGTCTCATCATAGCTAACATTTCAGGAAAGTTATAAATCCCACCAGGGGTTCAAAAGATAAAGAGCGGACACGAAATACAGTCATACAATGTTTAATCTTAGATTGTGACATTGACCTTGAATCGTCCTTGGTTAAAGTTAGGCACTGCATTGTCTCATCATACTTGACATTTGTGCAAAGTTGTTTGTTAAATCCCATCAGGGGTTCAAAATATATAGAGCAGACACGAAATACAGTCATACAATGTTTAATCTTAGATTGTGACCTTGTCCTTAAACCAACCTTGGTCAAACATAGGCACTGCACATTGTCTCATCATACTTGAAATGTGTGCAAAGTTATTTGTAAATCCCACCAGGGATTCAAAAGATATAGAGCGGACACGAAAGCGTGGCGGACAGACATACATACAGACGGACGGACGGACAGAGAGACATACGGACGGAATGACAGATGGACAGGCAGACAGACAACGGAGCTAAAAACAATATGTCTCCCCATTTCATGGGGAGAGACATAACTCATCTCAACAATCTCAACTACTTTAAACTTGTTGTTGTCATCATTATGATGCTTATTAAAAGAAGAATACTGGCAAACTATACTAATTCTTTGTAATTAACAGAAGTGACTATTCTGCAACAAAACTGCAAACCAGTCTGGTGAATATAAACAGTTGAATATTTACATAATAATTAAATTTATTTAAGGAATAATAACGACATTAGAATAATAACTATTGCCAAACTATGTTGTGTGTTGCAAGCGGGTTACCTTACCCTAACACCAATTGGGGAGAGGGGTAGGGTTTCTCCAAGGCTCAAGACCAGCGGACGGTGTTTACTCACCTTGTGTCCTTGTTAGAGGCCTATCAGCTTTAGTATGCGCAATTTATTTTCTTCTTTATTCTAGGCAAAGCACAGAGTTTGACAACATGTTTTATATGACCAAGAAATATACTGATATCTCACTATACATGGGTGGAAAGATAAGGTTATAAGCTATAACATTTGCAAGTTTTGAGAAATGACGTTATGTAACTAAAAAAACAACAACATTTGAATGGACACACTGGAGTTTCAACCTCTAAAGCCCACCAGTTTGTGTTTATATATATGTATATAGATTTATATGCGAAAGGATACAGTTCATAGTAAAGTTGTGCCCAAATGGGTTTCGTATTAAAGCAAACACATTTAAGCTCGGAATTGATGCTAAAACACTCCATTTAAACCACATTTTAAGAAGCATAAGCACATTTCATTGACCTGAAAGTGCTTATTATCAAACCCTTAGAATGCAACATCGCGTAGGCACTTCCGATTTGGGGTTATTATGCCTATAAATCAATACATTTATAGATCTCTGTTTCCTGTTTGCTTTAGCATAAATCTAGTGTAATCCCCCAATGAATGTCATTGACCCTACCAAGACGTTAACTCAA
>Ga0224511_10001869_pt1 | contig 13432 bp, 5 predicted proteins | sample SF_May12_sed_USG_2_FD_169988 | JGI IMG/M metagenome (GOLD analysis project Ga0224511, IMG submission 169988) | Sediment microbial communities from San Francisco Bay, California, United States - SF_May12_sed_USGS_8_1 | ecosystem: Environmental > Aquatic > Marine > Sediment | place: USA...
GATAAAGTGATACTACATTATTATATAATAATAATAGTTAACTTTTATGGGCTCCTGGGATCATGGTATAAAATGTATTGCGTTTTGGTGTGAAAATAGAGGTATGTGCGTGTGTGTGTTAGGGGTGCATCATTGCTTACCTTTGGAGAACAGCTTCGGTTAAACTGAAGCTATTATCCCCAAACAAGCTTTGCCTCTTGAGGATGATTTCTCATAATAATTCAATTTAAATGCAGCAACTAAACGAATTATCTATGTTTAAAGCATAATAAAAGAAAACGATAAACTTATTTTTAGATTTGGATATCGAATTGTCGCACAATATTTGCAAATATCTGTGCCAATCATTTTGAAATGACATTTAACATGTCGTTGACCTGTATGTTAAAAAGAAGAATCACGCAGGGTGCTAGTAACAAGAACATTGAAACCTTCGATTGTATAAAACATATTCACAAATCGACTGAACGAAACATTACATAGCTGCGTTTTATAACAATCATGTTATCGTACTCATTATGATAAAAAGTAATCAAAGCTACTGGTGTTGAAGGTAATCTAGTTATTGCTGATCGTAAAACAAAAGAAATCCGTTCTGATGTCCCCTGAGAAAAATATTTCTTGGGAAAGTGTTCTATCAGTAATCCTGGCATGTTTTGTTCGTGATAACCGAAAACACATTAACCGATAATGTAATGATTCATTGTTTTTAGTGCGAGAATTGAAAATTAAAATCTAACATAGGCCAAAATAATTTTGTAGTAGAAAAGCAAGTGACGAAAAGGCTTTGACACATTTTTCAGTTACAAGCTCTTACGTGTTGACGAAAGCGACAAAATTGTACATTAGTTTTGTTATCGGTGTTCATGGATATCAACTTTAATAGTAGTAAGTAAGTAATAGTAGAGAAATCTCAATTTAAGCAGCTTATTAAGTATTTAAATATTGTGAAACTGGTATTTCTGCATCGTCCGAAGTAGAGTCGAAAAATTCTATCGCATGTTTAAAAATAAAATGTGTTAAGATGTAACAGAACTATTGACACAAGCGATATCGCAAAATCAAGGGATGTTTATTTAAAGTATGGCGAAACCGCAAAAGAACACAAGAACATGAACATGCAACATGATTATAGTGCCGTTAAATTATATTGTTAATTATATTTCGAAATATATGACTACTTATTTAAATTTGCTAAATGCAAAATTATTCTCTTTTTTTGCAATTTGATACAATTATGTATCACTTGTTTTACTGTATAATATACATGCGTTCAAACTGGACACCGTTTATGATGATTTATTATAAAACACAAACAAAAACAAGATCAACAACACACACGTTGTTTGATGGTCGCAAGATGTTGATAAAAAGCCGGACACTGAAGCGTGCGTAAGGAACATAATTCTGAAATGATATATTTAAAAGGTGGTGCCTTAAACGTGTTTAAACCAATCAAGCAGCACATAAAACACTTTTAGCAAGCAGATGGTGTTCTGAACTACACAAAATCCTTTGATCAGGTATACTACTACCTAAGGTCAACTGCATCCATGTAGTGATAAATTATTTATAAACATGCATTGAAACAACACCAACAAAAACTTGCATTAGGTTAATCACCATCACACAAAAATAGCTTTCTAAAACCTTTGACTCCGCTCGAAGAGCCCCATCAGAACGCAGACAAATATGTGTCTCTATGGCTTACACTTATTGACACTCTTAAACGTATTTTTAGAGCCAGATCCAAGTATCATTGAACACATTGTTACACACAGGATGTGCATACACCGACGAAGCCAAGAAAAGAACTAGCTTCACATCAAGCAAAATTACATGAACGAGCGTGTGACAATATACAGCGTATATCAATGAGTATTATTGAGTCAACATTGTCTACAGGCGATTAAATCATTTGAAACATAAAAAGTTAATTTGTAAGAATTACAGTTACGTTTTGATTCGTCTTGCATTTCCATCACGTAGTTTTGTTTTCTGTAAACACAGCGAGCAGTATTGCTGTCAATGTCAGTCGTTGCGATTGTCATTTAGCCTGAAGACATGATTAATTATTTGAATACGACAATAATCCATAAAAATGTTTTGAGTGAGAAACGATCTGCGTCAGATCGGTTTCCAAACTTTTTTCGTAGGCTTAGCGTTTGGAACATCAACATTTAAGGTAGACCTTTGTAATGGATTCACATATTTGCAGCTAGGAAGAGATTTTATAAACCTTTTTATGCCCCGCCATTCAAAGAATGGTGGAGGGGCATTAAGTGTTACCCCTGTCCGTGCGTTCGTGCGTGCGTTCGTCCGTCCGTCCGTGCGTGCGTGCGTCCGTTATCAAAATTTGGTGTCCGCTCAATTACTTTTAAAAGTATGCATCGATTCAATTCAAATTTGGTATGTTGATATATAATATCAAAACACAGGTCAAGTTCGATTTGGGTTACAATCCACTAATTTTTGACGGAGTTATGGGCCTTTTATAAAAACATAGCACAAATATTGGTGTCCGCTCAATAACGTTTGAAAGACTGCATCGATTCAATTCATATTTGGCGTGTTGATATATAATATCAAAACACAGGTCGAGTTCGATTTGGGTTACAATCCACTAATTTTTGACAGAGTTATGGGCCTTTTATAAAAACAGTGCACATTTAGCGGAGGCAAATGTGTCCTATGGACACATTTCTAGTTTTATTTAAATATATGCCATTTTAAGACAATCCACCGCACAACTTTTCTCAGTTTTTGCTTTTTTGATTTTATAAACACGATTGAAACTTTTCATTTTTTTATTTTTAAGGGAGGTAATAAGGTGTAAAATTACTTCCCTTTAATTTAATTTAAGCAAATATAGGTAACTTATGGGCATTTAAAAAATATTTTTTCTACGGTTGAAAAGTAAAAGCATAATATATATTACATTTTAATTAAAAAAACTTGTTGTTTTTTTTGGATAAAAAATACAAATGTGAATGCTTCATAGTCCATTACACAGGTCTTACCTTAAAGTGTCTTGGCTATATGAAACTAATGTCAATTGATACCATGATGTCCTGTTCCTGTTTTATGCAAAAACGCCGCAGTTTATTATACATGTATTCGGTAGAGCACAGAACATACAATAGAAGGGTCAGGGGTCTAACCCTATCTTTCGGGAGCGCAAAACAGGTTCCGATGATTAATACTAGACACTGCGCTTAGCCCGGTTCAGTTGTCCCTAGCACCTTGCTTAAAGTTTAGTCAGTTGATCGCTTGAAGAGACTAGTACTGCTAAAACTTTAAGGCAAATAACATATTTCAGTTATATATGTTCATATAAATCATAAAAAATCATGTAACAATATACAATTGTTTGATTTATGAGAACAAATAATTTATTTCTAACGGTGCACACATAACCACATGACATCCCAATAAATACTTAACTTTATAATTATAATCGGCATTATTTTCCAAAACTGAAAACATATTGTAACGAAGAAATTGAAATCGTGCTCAATAAGTTTTATCAAAATATTATATCTGTATATAATTCACACTGTCTTTGTTATAAAATACCAATGCAACTGATTGTGGTACATTATCAACTGTCAATTATTTGCTAACAGCTGATATACTGTATGCGGATATGATGTCTTGCAAACCTCCCAGACATGAAGAATGACAAAGAATAACTATTTTGATCCACACGTTTTGTATACGGTACTACGGGCTATTACTTATAACATTCAAAATTGTTTTATTGTCTTTGAATTCATTCATGAGCCTTTTTTGCACAGGCAATTGGTGCATGTCTCAAATATTAATACATTTAATAAATTATGATGGACATTTCTAATTCATTCAAAAAACTTTATAACAACAAATATAAGCAGCAAGAATGCCCAAAACTTCAAGTGCAGTCCGTGGTTTTTATACGTGGAACTTCTTTAAAGTACCGCCAGTAAGTTTTAAATTAGGTTTTAGCTGTGGGGACTAAGGAGACTCGTTCCATATTACCGTGTCTTTACGTCCAGTAGTTCTTCCTACCATATGCCATCATCTCACATGTATGTTGGCTGGGGAAACCAGTTCCATAATAGTATCGCCTTGGCTCTGCTTAAAATCATTCTCTTCGCCCTTTGGCATAATGTACTATGATCATTTTGGCCAACTGCTGTCACACTAACTAAAGTAATGGGGCGAGGGGTGAGCACTATCACCAAGAATGTTGATCAATAACATTCATTTCAAAAGATCAAGTGACGTTCTCTCCCAGTAGACACATAAGGTTGCCCAATTATGGTGCGGCGAACAGAGCATTGTTTCCAGTCTCAGTAAAACGTGCACGAGCATGGACAAGCTTCTTTCAAGATGTGACATGTTACATTAAGGCATTTCGTGCCGTTAGATGTATTCCAAAGGGGCATATAATATAAGCAGAACGCTTCACGTTATATGCCAAAATCCATTCGCACAAACCTTCTAGAAATCAGACGTTTCCGTGTTTACAGGCGGTTTATCATGCATAAATGTATTATATTTATACGTAGACAATAATAGCATTAGTGTACGTACATATTCGTTTAATTTGGTGTTTGTTTCGTGTTCTAAGCAAACATGTAGCTCAATGAAACAACTGTTTTTTAATAGATAAGTTGTTGATTTACAGAAAGCTTAACCGAAATTTCTAATACTTTTTGTCGACACAAGTCATTTCACAAATAGTTTGTATTAGCCGAGAACTACGAAATATTAAACGTTGTTTTAGGTACCGAAATCTGGAATAATTGCGTTGTGTTAAAGTCCATATAACAATTGTAGGATCAAAACTCGAGAAGTTATTTTTGCACACTATGATAATAGGCTAATATGTGTAGCTTGAAGGAATAATTTTTATAATGATTCCGAATGTGATGGAACCGATATACGCGTTTATACCGTTAAGTTGACACAACAAGGTTATTAATTTTAAGATCTCATACAACAGAAGTTTTTTTCGTCTATTTCTATTTTAAAACTCCGTTAAGTGAAGTACAATGTACCTTTAATTTTACAGCATACATGTTTTAGCAAAAGCTAGCTTGCTTTTAGAAGCTGGTACTGTTGGATTGTCTGTGATGCGTTTGCCTTCATTCAGTGCTTTGGTTTCATAATACATTTATAAAACCTTTCTGCTACTGCCATTGCGTGTGCCTGTCTGCATAAATTTACGTCCCCGTTGTTCGTACTGCACTGTTTACATGGTACCAAAATATAAAGTTAACACGTTTGTGAACTAAAATCAAATTAGAGATTAGAATGCTATATAAACAACCACACTACTTTTGATGTATAAAGTTCAGTCTACGTTCTGTCATGTTCAATTACAACATCAGTTAGTGCTTTGTGAACTCTTTTGTCAAAGTAAATTCTAGAAAAGCTACTTGACCGCAAACGAAAGAAAACCATATAGCCCAGGCGAGAAAGAGTCCCTTGAGTCCCAAGCCAAGGAGTGTAGGAGGAAACGCGGGGATAACATGAATCGACCAAACTGTACAAGTTTACATGGGACTACGGGCATGCAGTACGATATATGCATAGCGTCTCGTATGCTGGGCTTAACAGTTCAACAATAAAACAGAAAATAAACATAAAAGTAGTAAACTTCAGTGAAAAAAATATTCTAGATTTGAAACAGAAGTCAGTATGTTGTTTATGTATAAAGTTCGGGAGTTTTCATCTCTGTCTGTCCCTTAACTTGCAAAACAAATGTTGTCACATGTGCGAACCACGTTCCCAGCGGATTAAAGTAACTAGGCAGTATGTAGGGTGTGGTATAAATTGAAGAGATAAAACACAGCACGCATGCATAACGAAAAACATATTGCGCATTGCAGTGAATAAGTTTTATCCTAATATCTATTGGTCTAATTAAAAAAACATGTTTTTGCAAAATTCATGTAGGGTACAGTGCAGCAAGTTGATTCAGAGTTTCAATATCTACCTTTATACTGCCTTAAAGAGACATATATAACAAACAACATTACAGTTGATTCGTTATAGCTAAACTGTGCAATAAACTCACATTTCACCGTTCGTTTTTCACTAAAGTAACATATAATACATGTTATGCCGTTGCATCTATGACGTTGATGTTGGTCTGTCGTTCAGGACACTTGATTAAACACAGGGTGACATTTATAAAACTATGCAAAAACGACGTTCCTTTTAATTCATTACGTTTGGTGAAAATTATAAAACTATTTAATGGTCGATCTTGGAAAATCATGTTATTTCAAAATAATATAAATTGAAGAGATGTTCAAATAAAGAATGTTGTGAACAATGTACTTTTCATGACCACTCGTAAAATAATGTTGTATTGAAAATATAAATACATATTCCCCACTTGTTTGTATTTGGTTTATGAACTTGTCGGAAGTGTGGGACAATAAGACTTTCGTTTTTGTCAACTTCATCGTAATATTCGTTTTCCCATTGTTATGACCTGTGTTCATTTCTTTAGGGAGCCATGTTTCACTCGTAAATTTTCTTTTGAAATCTTAGTCTAACGATGTGTCTCAAGTGTAACATCAACACACCTAATTAACAGAATATTGTAAATTGTTGTTTTTCTTTTATGATAAGCGTTGACAGTTATTAAATGCATTGGCATAAACCTTATATGTTATAGATATAACGTCAGCGAGTTTGCCCGTGTTTGTCGTTTGTATGAAATCATGAATGAAGAATTAATATTATAACATGTATTAAGTAGTTTTCGTAACAATGACATGTTTACGTATCAAACAAATACAATGCCAATAAGATAACAATCATATAATGTGGGAAACGTTGCGCTTTATGTCATATGGTTTTCTTTTAACACTCAAGTTAAAATGTTTATACAGATGTTTTGTAAAACTATGCATTGTCTGCATCTCGCCACAGGATTTAGTTCATATGACTTTATGATTTTATGTCTAGTTGGTTGCTAATAAACATATGTATTTGCCATTAAATATGGTGACATTTCTTTCGCTATTTTATGTTGTTAATTAATTATATAAAAAGACAGGTGACCAACAATTAGTGTTTTAAGATATACAGATGCAACACAAGTAATGTGCACAATTGATTAATAGCATCAACTTTCTGTAAAAAATGTTTTAATTTATTTAATAGTTACTTGTATGCCCAAATAATAATATAAAAATGTTCTAAACATCAATGCTTTTCTGACACAAGAACGTGTGATAATTTGGTACAAAGTGTTCGAAACACTCTGTAACTAGTGACAGTACAAAACACTCAATCTCACTTTAAGTTCATCAGATTGAGTTTTACATTTAAGGCTTGTATAAAGACAGTTTAAAGAGTATAAAGGTAATTTCATCACAGCACATCTCATTATATCAAGTAATAAAAATAATAGATGCCTTCTACAAGGAGACTATGGGTATACAATTTTTCCCGTAAATCAGTGCTTCCCTCCTGGGTGTTGTTCCGCCTGTGAATATAGATGGGATTCCGACTGTGTATTTGTTTTATATCAACACAGGTCGTAAGAAGCGTGTTTGCATTAACGCGTTCTTGATATTTAGAGAGCTGGAAGGCGACGCGTTGTTATACCTTATTATTTATTTGTTGCATACCTTACTGTTATTGCTGTAAAATGCGCACACAGTAGATACGCATGCACATGCATGACATTTTTTACGTATTCACAATTGTCAACTGTTGTCAACATGTAATGTGTGCAAATTGTCTTTTATTTTAACGTGCATTACGCTTAAAAATATATCATGTATCGAATCACTGACCAAATTAAAAGTCACCAATATCTTAAATAAAAATGCAATGCAGCAGTAGCCGCATCTTCCAATTCTGTGAATACCTATAGAAAGTATTAACAAGACACAACAATTAAATACCAATGTGGCGTAAAAGACAGATAATGATGAATTCGTGTAATATTCCCCACATTCACAAACATGTTTATGAAATGGTGTTGACTTTAACCTTTTACTTTGATTTCAAGATACATGCATTCGTAGAATAATATATTTTGTCCATAGAAATGTTTGGCTTTTAACATAATCAGTCGTGCAGAAAACTTTTATATTTGTTAAGAAAGGTGCAGCACAGTTAATACATTTTTTTGTTGAATGACGGTCGTCTCCACAATTTTACCACACTGACTTTTTTAGATTTGGAAAACTAGAGCGCGAGGCAATACTTGACTTAAAATAGAACCTTTGAAATTTTTATATCGCCACTTTTCATCCACATAAATTAAAGTATAAAAACCAAATATCGGTTTTACAGACTACTCGTTATTGATAATACGTCAAAATGATTATAATCGATCGACAAATTTAACACATGAAATTTGAAGTACCATGTAGTTTAAAAAATAAATGACTATCGACAGGTGGCATTTTGTAGTCACTGAAACTTGCAGGATTAAATAGGTTTATATAGTAAATAATAATAATAGTTCAAAGGTCAAATGAATTTATAAAACATTTGTATTGTCATTGTATACAGATTGTTGTCCTGAATGATATATTCCGTTTGCTTTGAGGTTTGCGTGTTTAGAACAAACGGCGACCAGAAGACAGACGTCTCTTCAATGTTTCTGGCATAAAATGATACCTTACGTGACATGCGTGATGTTTAATATATATTCATGAATGTCTATTTACCAAATAACACGCGCTGCGTCTTTGGCAGTTTGTATTGGCAAACTATGGAGATAGTTTAAAGTTTAAAGAAACGCAAAGTATGTTTTATAATTTAAACGGCAACAAAACACGTGTTCGAAAAAAACTACATCTTTACAAGTTTGAAACTTTTAACTATACCCTTTTATATCGTCAGAAAAAGACAAGTCTGCTTGTAACAAACATTTTCTAAAATATATCTGAATCTCCTTACTTGCATATAATTACTATATTATTTACGTATTGCTGCGCCGATAAATGATTTTATGGGGATTGCTTACGTCTGTCGGACATTTTATGGACGTAAACAGTGTACTGTCCATAATATGTCAGTGTTTGCTTCGCCCATATCGTTAACAAACACCGATAATAACTAAGTATGATTCAAGGGGAATAACAATAACATAAAGCATTTAATGAAAATAAATGGTTACAACAAATAATTGTGATAAGGCATGAAACAAATATTGTATTTGCAAGGCTGTATGGCTATGATATAAAATTATTCGAAGAAGCAGACCTTCAAGGCTTCAGTCATACCAAGACAACGTTTTGGCTTTCAATTTTCTCCGTTTAAATATAATGAAAACGTACACCCAACGTGTTCAACAACAGATAACACGTCTTCCTTCCTATTGTTGTTGAAAATGTGGGTTTTTTACATTCGGACGGTAATCCTGAAATGTCCTTGTCATCCGAATTGTTCCGTTTACCAATCGCATAGCTGTGTTTTAAGTTCATATCAATAATATTACGATGAGGTCGTATTTCCAAACATTGTAACTTAGAGTATCGGCAACGGTTTTTTTTCATAGGCGCAGCCATGTTTATTTTGAAAACGAGGCTGGTTCCCGATATTTACGTCTATCATAAAGCGCAACTCGGTCCGTTGACGCCGTTTCTCAGATTGACGCGGAATACCGACAATGTACGAAATAATGCGTAATAAGACGATGCTTATTAAAGTCGGAATTCGCTAAGATTCGAGTGCATTTAAAACTTTGCTTTTCGTTACAATTCCATAAACTCTCGAGGAATCAATCAAATATTACCGTCACATGATAATAAGGATAATTAAAGGTAAAAATCTGTATAAAAATATATATAATATGATATTCTGACTATGATACTAAGAAACATTTAAATACAAAAACGTTTCATGCGCGCTGACCTTAACAGTTTTAGTTTTGCATTTTATTTGTCTTCATTGAGTGTTTCATATGATTTATAATATTGCCGATGTCATAAGTCAGCAAATAAGTGACAATTTATTTCGTGCCGCAATATGTTGAAAGTGTATTTGATGACAAATTAAGCGTAAATTATACAAAGACATATCATTAAGACACAATTTATTGAACACTTATTTGTTTTGTTCTGTACAATATGTTCAGTTTGGCGGCGATAACGCATATTTATATGAGCCCATGTCGGCATTGCGGGTTTTTATGTACGTGTAACAACAATAATGAATGGTGGCTGTCAAATCAAATAGTTATTCATTGTCATATTATGCGACATTAATTTAGACGTTTATAACTGTAACCTTTTGTCTGCCTCAGTCACTTGTATCATAAATACAATTTCCCTCTAATTTTTTTTTTTTAACAAGCACTGGTTGTTATGCAATTTAAGGCTCCCAGAGCACAGTTTGGGCATAAAAATGGAAATAATCTTAATTGTCTCAAAAATCAAAATAACTGCGTGAAAAGCATAAACCTTAGGTTATAATTTTATTTTCTTGTTTTGAAAAACAATTGTGCACACACTAGGATATTTTTAAATAAATGTTTCAATAAATTATGTTTTAGATAAGAAATTCTCTATAAAATCAATCAAAAGGGAATATTAAAAATACGGAGCAATGTAGAGGTACGGTTCTTGTGCACAACCCTTCGAGTCATTGTAAGAAACATGCATGCAAAGTTTGGATTCATTTGAACCTATGGTGACAAAGTCTTTTACGCTCCTTACATAACATGCTCTATAAAATTCAAAGCGGGGATAATTGAAAAACGAGAAAGTTACATGTTTGTGCAATGCACTTTGAGTCATTACCAGAAACATACATACTAAGTTTGGAGGAATTTGAATCTACGGTGACAAAGTTACGCTCCGGACGAGAAAATCCGGACGCTGACGCAGACGACGCCGCCAACGCCGACTTAAGCACTCCCTATATGTCGCCTTCTGAGGCTACACAAAAATCGGATAATTCCACCGCACCATCCGAAATCTCTTCCCTTTTCTGGTCATAAATGACGTCATAAAATTTCCTATAACTAGGGCTTGTCACAAGTGCCTAATACCCCCGACACGCCCTTGTCAGAAGCATGTTGACCCTCAATTTAAGCACTTTTCAAGCACTTGTCAATACCTGTGAGAACCATGTCTTATACTTTGTACTTCTACTCCGTGAGATCTCTTTATCTACAGGGTTTTAAGATGATAACTTTGATTGTGCTTAAGTTTTGTCCCAAAACAGTTTAAAGTGTTAGTAACCGACGGTTTTTCATATCACACGTCACGATAGCAACATCCAAATATAAAAAAGTCTTTATACTATGAAATCGAAACACAAAGTAACCTGTATACATATATTTAGTTAATCAGACAACGTACCTAGTAATATCCTTTTAAGAAAATAAGTTTCTGAACCGGCAACGACAAACTTACGGGTTAATCATACCGACAGTTATGTTTTAAAGACCTGTATTTATCATGATGTTTGAGTTACACGAGACAACTATATGGACACAAATATAGAAATATGTGCTTAAACATGACATTTAAATTGATAGCTGTCTTGCGTTTTAAGAACAACTATTGACATATGACAAAACTATAAGGTTGTAAATATCATTCAACATATTCCTTACAATGAAACCAATCTATCAAAGACACGATTCAGACTAAAATGCATAGTTGTAGCTTTACAGAAAATCATTATTTAATATAAACCAACATTTTACTAAACTCGTCAAAACAACATAAATATCACGTCAGTTACAATTACGCCAATACTCGCGTCAAACTGTTCATGGGTCCGTGCAAGATATTGTAGCTTTCAATTCAATATTAGTACATGAAACCTTTTGTCCCTACAACAACTTCAAATGAGCCGCAGGACTCTGCCTCAAGCACTATCAAATATTACCTCCACTTTCATTTGCATTCAGATATCGTATTATTCGTATTGCCTGACGGTGTGAATCCTATGACATTGATGTTCTCCAACGATGTACCGGAACAATGGCTATGGGTTGAGGGGCAGCACTGTCACCTGCGGTTGCCCAGTTATGTCATGGTTTCCAGACGATAACATGAAGTCAGTCCGTATATATCATGCATAATCACACATTACTATACGTAGAAAAGAATAATACTAGCGTGTTTGATTCAACAAATAATGGGGGTGTCAGTGGTGTGGCATCATTCATTACTACTGATGAACAGCTTCAATAAAACCGAGGCTGAAGTTTTCTCGTGCAGGCTATGCTTCATGAAGGATTTCCCTTTCATCAGTTTAATTTAACTTACTACAGCTGGTGTTAAGTGCCTGTGTGGCGGCTGTAAAAAGTCGCCCCGTACTTCATCATTGTGTAGTTATATATTTCTTGTCGTCATGGATCATGGAGTGTACATGTATGTTGTTTACATTTGAAAATGGAGTAACGCTCATGAGCTAGGGGGCGTCAGTGGTGTGGCATCATTCATTACTACTGATGAACAGCTTCAATAAAACCGAGGCTGCTGTTTTCTCGTGCAATTTATGCTTCCTGAAGGATCTTTCTTTCATCAGTTTAATGAATCTAATTGACATTAAAGCGTGTTCACAGACCATCAAAATCATGCAATGCCTTTAGAATTTGTGTTCGTTACGTGTTTAAAACAATCAAGTTTTACGTTGAAACAACTGTTTGCATAGCAGATTAGTTGTGGATTTACAGAAAGGTTGCCTCAAAGTAAACTTTGTGTTGATTATGGTCGTTTCACTAATACTTCGTTTTAGCCACGGACCAGTAATTTAAGTGAATTATTATAAGGCGTTGTATTGGGTTGATATTTGCGCTCATTATCTGCGTTGAAGTATTTAGAAACAATTTGTTTTGTAACGTGGTACGCCCTATACCTTTGAGATTGTTTTCGTTTATTTTACAAGGTTGTATAATTTTTCAGGTCGTATCATAGCGGTTAGTTCACCAACGCTTCCTTTTCTTGCGATTTAGAGTTAAACACAGAAAAACGTTTACCTATTTTAAAAGAAATACAGTTCTCAAATGTACAACCTATTGGTATCAAATATAAACACATAAACTAAGTGAACGTATACATGCATAAATACATAAAATGGCGATGCATTGAAAACAAATGTAATAAGTATCGTTTAAAGATCAACGTCAACAGTATCTAATTTTCTTATACATTTACATATGTGGTTCTTAGTTATTTTAGCAGGGTTTGTGTTCTTTGTTTTACGATCTGCACATGTCTTGTGTAAGCGTGTTTGATACCACCAACAAATACCAGCTTACCGTCTGGAATTCATCGATCGTTGCCTTAAACATAAAAAAGTAAACTCAAACTTTATATGTAATTTAATTTCAAAGAAAATATTCTTAATTTCACTAATGGAGGTTTTTATGGCGGAATGTTAAATTATTATTTTTGTTGCAAACGTTCCTATGTTGAATGTGTGAACAATAATATTCAAAACAGTTTATGCT
>Ga0224511_10001870_pt1 | contig 13432 bp, 6 predicted proteins | sample SF_May12_sed_USG_2_FD_169988 | JGI IMG/M metagenome (GOLD analysis project Ga0224511, IMG submission 169988) | Sediment microbial communities from San Francisco Bay, California, United States - SF_May12_sed_USGS_8_1 | ecosystem: Environmental > Aquatic > Marine > Sediment | place: USA...
TTTAAACTATAGCATTCAGATTTAGTCCTCCCAGGTGTTGCCTGTTGTACTTAAAGCAATGAAAAAAGGGAATTTAAAAAACCTTCTGTCTCAGGTGAGCGCTCCAGGGCCCTCTGGGCCCTCTTGTTTATTTGTTGTTCTTGGAGATCAAAGTTGTCAGTACAATCATTCCTTTGAATAACCCTGTACATAACGATAACATACATTGTCGAAAGTTACACTTACACACACACACACACACGCACGCACGCAAGGACTTACGCAACCACGCTGGCACGCTCGCACGCATAACCGCTTGTATACAAATCCATCTCGTCGCGTTAAGTGTCCGTTTTCTATTTGTACGACTCAATCATATTTCACTGAAGTTTTATGATAGTTTTTGTAAATGGTGTTACAACACAATTTATTTTTAATGAAAACCATTGGCATGTATAATGTTTTCCTACCTTTCTGTTATCTTAGTTGATGGACATTGGTCGAATTGGGCAGACTGGAGCGTATGTTCGGTGTCGTGTGGAAGCGGCTCTCGATCACGTGACCGGAAGTGCGACAACCCATCTCCAGCAAACGGAGGAGACAACTGCGTGGATGGGTTAGGCTACGTCGTTGAAACCTGCAAGATGTCAGAATGTTCGGGTATGAAAAATAACACCTTTGTTAACTACTGTACTCAACATATTGAATGGCCATATGTTTTTTACACTCGTGATCTTAAAAGTCTCATATGTGTATGAAAACTTCAGTTGACGGTGGGTGGGGTAGCTGGACAGGGTGGTCAGAGTGTAACTGTAACAAGGAACGGGCCATGCAGCGGAAGTGCGATAGTCCACCACCAGCGTTTGGAGGCGCCACGTGCTTTGGTCTTTCCCAGCAGACGGAGACCTGCACGCCTCACGGCTTCGCACATTGCCCTGGTAAATGCGATTTACAAAGAGAAAACAGTATTAACATTGCTTTGTTACAATTGTTTTATAATATTACAACACTTACTTTGTCTGCCACTTGTTATGTCAATTTGAGTGTTGAATCACATGTCTGTTGTATTCTAAAATAACTTCATTTGGTAAAGTTGAAAATATGTTTACATCAATACGCAGACATTGGTCGTTGCTGCTTGTAGTTTAAAAGAAAACCTGTGACAGTTCTTCTTCTAAATGTAAGGTCCAAACAATGTTGAGTACATTTTAATTCTTTTAAAACTACCATTGACACAAGTTAAACCAAATTGCGTGTTTAATCTAAAACTTTCAAAAGTGGACGGAGGATGGGGCCAGTGGTATGGATGGCAGGGGTGTGACGTCACCTGTGGAAACGGTACTCGCGTCCGGCTCAGGACTTGCACGAATCCTAAACCTATGAACGGTGGTCAATACTGTCCGGATGAACCAATAGAAACTGGCAACTGCGTATTGTCACCCTGTTTAGGTATATCTTTGTGCATGATGATGATGATGATGATGATGATGATGATGATGATAATGTTGTTGTTGTTGTTGTTGCTTCTTCTTCTGATGCTGCTGCTGCTGCTTCTGCTTCTACTGCTGTTGCTAATTAAATCTTAGTTATATGAAGTTTTTGCAGTACATATTTAGCAATGGCAATATGGCATGATAGAATCAAGTTTATGTGATTTTTGCAACTCCTCAACAGAATCTAATATTCACTTATTCTGGGAGTGCTCTAATATACAACCGTTTTGGTGTGAAATTACAAGATTTTTAAATGAAATACTAAACATATCAGACGGAATTGCATTAACATACCAAAGTATCAGTTTCTGTAACGTGGATATAAATAATACAATAAAATCAAACTGCGCAAATTATATCATTCTCTTAGGGAAATATTTCATTTTTAAAAACAAATATCAGAAAACTATTCCTAACTTTCATGAGTTTAGATACTACCTGAACCATAACTTAAACCTAGAAGGAATTATTGCTGAAATGAAAGGAAAAACCGATGCCCATCAGAACAAGTGGAACAACTTTACAACATAAATATTTTACTGACTGGAGTATGCCGCAAATTTAGCAATGCACTAATGACCTTTCCTGTTATCAGTTGACGGACAATGGGCGGAATGGGGGCGATGGAGTGACTGCGATGCCTCCTGCAACACGGGACAGCGACTAAGGAACCGCAGTTGCACCGATCCGCCTCCAAACCATGGGGGACTTTATTGTTCCGGAAATGGAACAGAAACAAAAGATTGCAACATAGATCCATGTCCAGGTTTGTGTTATCGTATCATTTACGTTGTTCACATTTCGCCATTGAAACAGTATTCCAACCTGTTCAGTTCTGTTTTATGGCTAACCCAAGCTTGCACGTATTTCACCTGGCATGCATTCACACGCACACAAGCACGCGCGCCCGCGCACATACATACACACATTTTGTTATTTAAAATATAAAAATACACCGGTTTTTCTGTTTTATTTTCAATTTGAACTTAATTTAGGTATTTTTGGTATAATATAATTTATAGCAACATACGCAATCCTTATTGTCCTACAGAATATAAGCTGTATATGATTACGTTATATTATATACCTATAATGATCGGTATAGTACAATACAAGCTAACGAATACAACACGCCGGATTGGAAATTACGTATCTTCCACCGTGTGTAACGGATTGTAATCCCGTATTGAGCACACTACCATCCTGTGTGATCAATAACCAACGTGTTGTGACGTCACAGCGATGTTATTTTTAGAATGGAGAGTAAAGTTCTGAAGAAATTAGCTGTTTTAAGATTTAAACTAGATCTATTAGACTCTGGATCTAGATCTATTCTACCCTACCCTACCCTACCCTACCCTACCCCACCTACCTACCTACCTACCTACCTACCTACCTACGAGTTTGTTACTGTAAATATAACATTATTTCAAGCAATTCGTCATCGATGTTTGCTTAAGTAACAGTTTAATTTTTGTTAAAGACAAATATGGCATTATTTGTAATTGAAGTACACATTTGAAATCCACGAAAATACGTTGTAACTAAATTGTGTAATCTAACCACAAAATGAGAATAACTTAATATTATTTTTGCCTATTTGTATGTACGTAAAGTAACGGTCCTTTTTATGAATATAGTTGACGGAAACTGGTCGTCATGGAGCGAGTGGTCCGCCTGTGACGTAACGTGTGCGAGAGGGACGGCGACGCGTACCCGAACCTGCAACAATCCTCCTGCCCAATATGGCGGCGCAGTGTGCAGTGGGACAGCAACGGAGTTTCACTCCTGCAGGATGGTGGAATGTCCAGGTATTATTATAAAACATATGTATTGAGATTCAAGAGAACATTTCGCGAACGATAAATATATTGAATCGAAGTTTGTTAAAATATTTATCTACAGTGGACACTAACGCAACACTATATCCGCTATTCTCCAGTTGACGGTAACTGGGGCGAGTGGTTGGCCTGGTCCACGTGCTCCGTCACGTGTTTGGATGGAACATGGTCCCGCAAACGCTCCTGTGATCATCCGACCCCTAAATTCAATGGTACCGCTTGCTTCGGTTCAGCCACAGAAGTTGGTGTGTGCACACCTAAGGATAACTGTGACGGTACGCTTTACTGATACGGAAAGTTTCATTGAGTGGATATGGTTTTACAATACAATGATCACACCGTGTACCACAATAGTCCTTACGAAGATACTGCTACCATTTAACGCAGTATCAACACCAGCTAAGCACAATTACTTTTTATTATTAAATACGTTATTTCTATATCATGGTACCATTATAGTTGGTCACAAACGTTGCTAAATGAATACTAAATAAAATAGCATTGGAAGAGGAATTAGAACATTCAACGAAAAATAATGCTTTTTGTACCAAAAGTAAACACAACACAATGAAAACTAAAAGCACCCCCTCTAATCACTAGAACGGTAACACAAGTGTTTCCTGTTAAAGTTATTCTCCAGCATCTTCCGTTACTGTTCTCGGGACGGAACGGTTAGGGGATGTTTTAATTTCATTATTTCAAAACATCTGTGCGTTTTCTGCAAAAAAGAAGAATGCAGTTCGATAGCGATGGATATATTTGTTTAATAAACCGAAACACTTTGTCAAAAGAATTAGAAATAAAGACAGTAGAGCATTCGGCGTGTCTGCATTTCTATTGTTTTGATTGTACATTTTAAGATTTTTGTAATTTTGTGTCACGTTTTGGCTCTTTTTATTGAGTATCTGTGTTCCAGTCTACGCACTAGGATAAACACTAAAAAAGATGCATGTTTCTTAATAAATATGTTGAGATTGCGAAATGTTTGTAAATTATTCTTTTTTACACTGTGTTTGTTGTTTATGGCCAAATGTTTGTGAGGGTTCCCATTTTATCAAAATTTTCGAAATATTTTTGGTGTAGAGACATACGAGATTGCACTTGCGGAAGAAACCGGTACGAAATGGGCGATTTTGACAAAATAGGTATAATTTCCATTTGAAATTTATTTTACTAATAGATACATGACATGTCATTTTTTTAAATGATTGCTCTTGGTGTGAACCTTCCGAATATATGGTGTTCATAATGTTGAATCACTCGAAATGCTCTATTTTTAGCTTGAAACCTAGCCATTTTAATATAAACAAAAAGGGCCAAACAATGGTAGTACGTAGCCTAAAGCGAGTGATTTATTCGGATTGAGATTAGAGAGTATTTTATTGTAACATGCAAGTTCAGGTCCCATATGCTTAATTAATTTTCCTCATTATTCTATGGTACATCCACAAAGTTTGACACTATATGTTTATAAGACCAAGGAATATTCTGATATTTCACTATACATGGGTGTAAAGATAAGGTCATAACCTATATAATATGCAAGTTTTAAGAAATTATATGTTATGTAACTCAAAATAATTACATTTGAAAAGACACAATAGATTTTGAACCTCTAAAGCCCGCCATGCTGTGTTTACATACATGTATATAAATAAGGCCATGCCATGAAGGTATGATGAACATTTTGAAAGTTTAATTTGTGTTGATATGCAAAACCATTACGGTTTTTAATTGTATATTTAAAAATATTTATTATTATTCCTTTACAAGATATGAAAATGCTAACAATTAGTTTTTTAATAATATAAATTTTTTATACCAACTACGAGTACAAACCATTTACTTTTTATTTTTAACAAGAATAAACATAAAACATTGTACATTTTTAAATGATTTCAGTTAGACAAAAAATCTCGTTCACTACTAAGTATTATGGCAATGTCAAAAATTGCACTGTAGGAATAATTTGTTTGATATTTATCCTTTATATGTAACTACTCGTACATAGTAAGATTATTACATAATAATAACATTGTTAAGAGGGTTTTCACTCTATAAAGTACTATATGTAGTGTTTGCAAAATATGCTCTGGAACGACAACCATTGTTTGGAACAGTGAACTATGATTTGGAACAGAAACCCTTGATGAAATGAATAATGTTCTTCTATAAAAATTATTTCAGGCTTGTAAATTATTATACAATATTTTGCTAGAAATCCTATTGACATTTATCAACACAGATACTTAATATATTAAGCAAATTAATGACACAAAATCACAAAATTATGAAAATGCACGATCAAAGTGATGCATTGCCAAACACGCCGCAAGCTCTACAGTCTTTATTTCTTGTCATTTAAACTTACTGTTTCGATTTAGCAAACAAATATGTCTATAGCTATCGAACTGCATTCTCCTTTTTTTGCAGAAAACGCATAGATTTTTAAAATAATGAAACTAAAAAATTCCCTTACCGCTTCGTCCCATATGTACATCCCGAGATCAGTAACGGAAGATGCCCGGGAACAATTTTAACAGGAAACACTTGTGTAACTGTTCTAGTGATTGAAGGCGGTGAAAAGGAAAACATACAAATCTTTGTCAGACTCGGGGGTAGGACATTAGGCCGGTATTCCATTCATACGGGTGCGCGACGTGAACGTTTAGCGTGAGCGTGAAACGTGAACGCGAGGCGTGAGTTTTCACGTTCACACTATTTCATTTATTCGGTTAGCGTGAAAACACTTATTATATTGTCCTTTTCGTTCCCAAGAAAACACGTCATTATAGATTGTCGCAGTTTCTTACGCTAATAAGTGGTTTTGCTTATATCCAAGCACGCAAGTACAAACGAAAACATAGATGGTGAATATGTTATATTTTCAAGAAGAGAGGAACCTTTTGGACTTACCTCAACATAGTGGTAAATTAAGAAGAATGGCCTGAAAAATGACGCTTTGACAAACGTTGTAGATCCCCGATGTCGTATGGAACATAGTAGCACAGTAGAGAGTGGATCTGGGTTCATTTCCAGTCGCACAAAAGTGAAGAAATTGTATTGTGTTTGTTAACGTTTATCTTGCAAAGGAACCTCATTTAAAAGTTTATTATAAATGCGCTTGATAACTGGGTAGTTTTACAGTTACTTACATAGTCAAGTCATTGCTTTGTATAGAATGTACATGTATACATGCATAACAATAATGTGTATAATAAAGTCATCTGTAATTACAAAATAATTTAATAGTTGACTTTTGTAATAACAACAAAATTGTCATAAGCATACTTGCAAAAAACAACACGAACTAAAATTAACATTGTTTTGCAACTGAAATAATTTGATTTGAAGTGTACCCATAAATGTTAAGTGAGGCAGCTATATTCCGCAACCCCTGTCTTTAATGTTTGTGTCCCTGTACTATTTAAGAGACTGTCCATACAGTACAAAGTCATGGCCTCTGTGATGGATCTAATTAGTTTCTCTGTTGCCTCTCGCATAGAAAGAGGTCTTCCATATGTTTGTTTCTCGCCCGTGAATGCTGTGCGTGAACGTGAAAAATCGCTACATGTAGCGATCGGTTTCACGCTCGCGTTACACGGTCACACGTCGCGCTCACGCCGATAAAAATACATACAATAGAAAATCGTTGTGCACGTTCGCGATTCACTTTCACGTTTCAAGTACACGTATAGATGAAATACCGGCCTTTTGCGTTATCTCTCGCCCACCGAGACAACTGATCGCATCGATTGTAGTCAAGCCTTTTCGGCGTAGCTGTCTAAGCTCACTTTTGACCTACATTTTTGTATAATGACGTCTGTCTGGAATTCCAGAAATCCGCTGTTCTATTGGATGATTTCAAAAGCACTGAAAATGACGTGTGGGTAAACAGAGAAAATCCCGTTTTTAATTGGATGACCTTAAAAGCGCGAAAAAATAAAGGCCACACTATTGTAATGCATGTGTTTTACGAAAGTTTGCCTCTTTTGTAGATTAAATGTTTGGGGTTTTGCTTTCTAAAGTGTTTTTATATTGAAACAATAAACAGGTACATGTTCAACAAAAAATGTTTTGGATAAAATGAATTACGTCTCCAGATGTGAACCGGTTGATAGTAAAAAGTCTGACCTATTACCGAATAATTATTAGGTTAGTCTCACTACGTCCAGATTCCGGTGTTTACACTTTGATACTCATGAAATAAGTTTGTGCTGTAAAATTTGCAAGAAGGTTAGATGTAACTCTGGAATTTAATTGATTCATAGACATAAGAAAGATTTATTTATATGTCTATGATTGATAATTTAAAACCTGGAAAAATAAAAACATTTATTTTATGAATAAATTATATTTATTGTTGCCCATGTTTGCGACTACGAGTTCATTTGTCTAGTAGAGCTTATATAACGCAACAACTTTTGGGTTGAAATGTCATTTAATGTTATTGACTTGAGCATGTGCTTTGTGTACAAGATAAGACTTGCAAGTTCTTCCTGCCTCTGTCTGTCATTACACAATTACAGTAATAAATCTCCTTTAATGAAATTTGAAGACATCACTTACTTTCTAACAAAGTTGGCCAAAATAGCTGTCCACTGATCCTTGACAATGATCATTCTAAGTTTCCTGTCATCTGTGTAAGATTTATGTACAAGTACATAGCCTGGTGTTATTTTCTTCCTTTTTAAAAATATAACACAAGGTTAGGTACTTGTATATAAATCTTACACAGATGACAGAAAACTTAAAATGAATATTATCAAGTGGACAGCTATTTTGGCCAACTTTGTTAGAAAGTAAGTGATGTCTTCAAATTCCATTAAGGAGGTTTATTACTTGTGTAATGACAAACCGAGGCAGGAAAAACGCGCAAGTCTAATCTTGTACACATAGCACATGCTCAAGCCCATAACATTAAATTAGATTTTCAAGTCAAAAGTTGTTGCGTTATATAATCTCTGCTAGACAAATGAGCTCGTAGTCGCAAACCTGAGCAACAATAAATATAATTTATTCATAAAATAAATGTTTTTTATTGTTCCAGGTTTTAATTTAATTTATTACTTATAAAAGTGAAATTTTACCTCTTAGATTTAATTAAATTCCAGAGTTACAGCTGACCTTCTGCAAATTTTACAGCACAAACCTATTTCATGACTCAAAGTGTAAATTCCGGAATTTGGACGTAGTGAGGCGAACCTAATAATTATTTGGTAATATGTCAGACTTTTTACTATAAACCGGTTCACATCTGGGGACCTAATTCATTTTATCCATATTTGTTTTGTTTGACACGTATCTGTATATTGTTTCAATATAAAAACACTTTAGAAAGCAATACCCCAAAAAGTTAATCTACGAACGAAGCAAAGGTTCGTAAAACACTTGCATTACAATAGTGTGGCCTTTATTTTTTCGCGCGTATCAGGTTCATCCAATCGAAAACGGGATTTTCTCTTGTCTCCCACACGTCATTTTTAGTGCATATGAAATCATCCAATAGAACGGCGGATTGCTGAAATCCCAGACAGACGTCATTATACAGAAATGTAGGTCAAAAGCCAGCTTAGACAGCTACGCCGAAAAACCCTTGTCGGCCTGGAATTGAACCCGGGACATCTCGCTCCAAAACCGGATGCGTTACCTCTGCACCATCGAGTCAACTAAGAGTGTCGATTGTAGTCATGATTTTAACAGTTTCGACCCAATTGGTCAAAACGTAAATAAACAAAGCCAAGTTTTCGGAAAAAACATTCATTAAATTCATTTTTTTTCTGTATTTTTACATGTATGGATAAAGCGACATAAAAAATAGGTCTGGTTCCGGTGACCCAACCGTCCTTTTTCCGCCCGACCCTAAACAACATCAAGTTACACGTTTAACACAAACGACATCAAACAATACAAATAAAACCGTTTTACAGCTTTAAAATTGTTTTAAAGCATGTCAACGAAACAAGACATATTGTTTATTTGACCTTATTTAAAGACACGTTTGGATTTGTCTAACCTGTTGTAATAATCCATAGTGAATGGCGAATGGTCAGTATGGTCATCATGGACGCCGTGCGACACTACCTGTGGACATGGTTCTAGATCCAAGTTCCGAGTCTGCGATAATCCACCGCCCAAAAACAACGGCAAGTTCTGTGAAGGCGAGTTTGAAGAAACAGGAAATTGCTCACTGACTAACTGCCCAGGTAAGCAAAACTTAATTGTGATTCATTGTAGTTACGACACGCCGGGGCGCAGAATCTTTTGTGGTCGGGTTTGCAAAATGCCACTAGAGAGTTATGTGACCAGGATGTATACCAATCGGCTTTCAGAAATAGGGATATAAGCTTTTATTACAAAGTATTACACAATAACTTATTCTCCAAAGATAGACTTTATATTATAATATATGTTTTATGTTGTTTTATTCCTGGGACTTTGCATAAACGTTTCACATGTTTCGATAATTATGTGTGTGCACTTGTGTGCTATGAATCAGTCATCAAGTTTTGTTTATCATTTATATATTTAAATTATTTGAAGTTTTAATCACATGCATGTAATATGCCATGATTAAATAAAACTTGAATTAGAATTTGATCTTGGTTTTTGTAATATCCCTTGCTACACAAAATTATTTTAGGGATAAGACAATTTATTGTGTTTCAGTTGAAGATTATTTAGTTTGAGTTAAGTTAATGTAAACAATGTTGAATATTCAAAAAAAGTAATGGGTTTAAAAACACCTCTTTAAAAATTGGAGATGAGTGGGAATCGCAGATGTGCCAGGTCGTGGAATGTCCAGGTAGATATCATTTATTGGTATCTGACAACAATAAATTCACAAGTTTATGTAGCCACCCAGCTGAAATCAGTGCAACGCCTTTTTATGCGTCCGAAGTGAAACTTCGGACGTATTATGGTATGGCGTCCGTCCGTCTGTCCGTCCGTCCATCTATCCGTCTGTCCGTCCGTCCGTCCGTCCGTTAGCCACATCATGTCAGCTCAATATCTTGAAAAGTTTCTGAGTGACAGTTATGGTTCTTGGTAGGAAGACTGGTCATGGTCAGTAGATTACCCCTAGACATGTTGAGGTCACTAGGTCAAAGGTCAAGGTCACAGTAGCATTTAATGCAAAAACCATGTCCGCTCAATAACTTGAAAAAAATATGAGTGACAGTCATTCTACTTGGTAGGAAGATTGGTCATGGTCAGCAGATGACCACTGTATATTTTGAGGTCACTAGGATAAAGGTCAAGGTCACAGTAGCATTTAATGCAAAAGTCGTGTCCGCTCAATATCTTGAAAAGTTTATGAGTGACAGTCACGGTACTTGATATGAAGACTGGTCATGGTCAGTAGATGACCCCTATATGTCTTGAGGTCACTAGGTCAAAGGTCAAGGTCACAGTAGCATTTAATGCAAAAACCATGTCCCCTCAATAACTTGAAAAAATTATGAATGACAGTCATGGTACTTAATAGGAAGATTGGTCATGGTCAGTAGATGACTCCTTTAAATTTTGAGGTCACTAGGTCAAAGGTCAAGGTCACAGTAGCATTTAATGCATAAAATGTGTCCACTCAATATCTTGAAAAGTTTATGAGTGACAGTCATTCTACTTAGTAGGTCAGTAGATGATCCTTACCAATTTTGAGGTCAGTCGGTCAAAGGTCAAGGTCACAGTAGCATTTTATGCAAAAACCATGTCTGCTTAATATCTTGAAAAGTATTTGAGTTACAGTCATGGTACTAAATAGGAAGGTTTGTCATGGTCACTGGTCAGCAGATGACCGCCATTCCTTGTCTCTCAATAACTAGAAACCTACTTTACTTAATTAAGACCACCATAATTGTTAACATGGTGGGTCATCCACCATAGATGATCTGTATTGAATTTTGGGTAACTAGGACAGAAGTCTAGGTCACTTAGACCTTGAACATAAAATCTTTCTTTGCTTAATAATTTGAAATCTATTTAGCATTAGACATCATAATAATTTAGTTTCTTGGTTGGCCACTGTCCAAAGATGATCCATATTGATTTTGAGGTCAATAGGTCAAAGGTGAAAGTCACTTTGACTTTCAGTCTTTCGGCAAAGTCTTGCAGTAGATGAACATATGAATGCAGAGGTTACAGTCAAGTAAAGTTTTCAACACTAATTTATCGGGGGCTCATCCTTCCGACATGCGGAGCTCTAGTTTGTTTCAACAAATGGGCAACATGTCGTTACTTAGTTTTATTTAAACAAAAACATAAATTCTTGTTGTTTTATCATCTCTAATTATATTGTTGTGTTGTCTTTTACTTTAGAACATCAAAAGACGAATAACGTTACATTTACATTTGAGTTCAAATGCCACCTGCATTCTTGGAATAATTGTCGTGTGTGTTGTAAATATTTAGTTTTACGAAACGAACCTTTGATGTTAATCGACAAACAAAAAAGTACTAGGAATGCCACCATTGCCTAAGGTATCCACGCTCCAAATTACAATGTTTTATGTGTAATCTTTACAGTACTGTCGTAAAATGGTGTTGACAGTAGTTTGAAGATACGTTTTGGACTTTTTTAAAAACACGTATGCAAATAATTACAATCACAGTACACGGCAGCTGGGGCGCGTGGGCGGAGTGGGGCAGATGTACGATGACGTGTGGTGACGGCACGAGGACCAGGAACGCCCAGTGTGACAGTCCGCCGCCACAGCACGGTGGCGCGCCGTGTGTCGGAACGGGCACAGAAACCGGACCATGCCCATACGTCTGCTGTCCAGGTCAGACATAAAAGTGACGATTATGAAAACGTCCCACATCGTTGTCAAAAGAATACTTTCCTCTCAATGTGTGTTTAAATCATAAAAATAGCATACTTATGCATAAAGGTTACTATGTTGCAGTGAATGGAGGGTTAAGTCCTTGGTTCCCTTGGACTGAATGTCAAGGTGACTGTGATCATGGTGTACATCAGCGCTTCCGCAGCTGCACAAATCCAAAGCCATCTTGCGGTGGACAATACTGCGACCAGACTGCCATTCGTGAGACAGGAACCTGTCTGCCAACTGGTTGTACAACAACACAGGCGTCAATTACAACAACCACACAGCAAGCAACGACAACTACCACGCAGCCGCCAACAACAAGTAATCTAGCATATAACTCAATTCAAAACGAATTATCTCGTAAAAATATTCAGAGGTTGTTTTGTTTAAGCAGTAGATCTTTTAAACAGCAGTACATACACAAAATCGTTCATTAATTAGATTTTTATGTTTTTGCCTTTTTAGCTCACCATGAGCACAAAGTGTTCATGGTGAGCTATTGTGACCGGGCTTTGTCCGTCGTCCGTCGTCGTGCGTAATAACTAATAGTAAAATATAAATGAACGAGTAGACAATCGAATTCTGTGTTTTAATTTTACTTTTATCGTAATGTTAAGAAATGCTATATTTTTGTTATTAGCACTGTTTTTGTAAAACCAAACTTTTAACAGTGATTCATGAAAATTAAAGCGCTATCATGGTTAAACAGCTTTCAAAAGCTAATGTTTCCTTGTTATTCTGCACTACTCATGTAGTACTTGTACCGACAATAAAACAGTTTGACCTGAATAAATAAAGTTTGACTTCACTTGACTTATGTGTCAGCTCAAGGTCAAGGTCACAATTGAAGGTCAAATATCAAACAATCAAATATTAACTATTATGTCGTGTCCGCTCTGTAAGTCCTACACTAATTGAAAGATTTTCTTTAACTTGGCTTAAATGTTTACCTCAACAAGGGGATGTGCAGAACCCATGTTACCCATTTGCCGGCTTAAGTTTAAGGTCACACTTAAAGGTAAAAAATTTACTTAGAAAATATTCTTAAATTTTAACATGTATTTGAATAGTTCTGAAACTAGAAAAAGTATTTAATTGAAACATAAAATATATACGAAGTGTTACAACTAGGATATGCAGTTCCAGTTTCAGAACTCTGTACTGCATTTTGACAAAGTTATGCCCCATTTTAAGTCATTTAATTTACATACAATCAAATATTAGACAATATATCACGTCCGCTCTATAAATCATATACTAATAGAAGAATTTTCTTCAAACTTTACTCAAATGT
>Ga0224511_10001871_pt1 | contig 13432 bp, 8 predicted proteins | sample SF_May12_sed_USG_2_FD_169988 | JGI IMG/M metagenome (GOLD analysis project Ga0224511, IMG submission 169988) | Sediment microbial communities from San Francisco Bay, California, United States - SF_May12_sed_USGS_8_1 | ecosystem: Environmental > Aquatic > Marine > Sediment | place: USA...
TACTACTACTTTTATTATTATTATTATTATTATTATGATTGCTATTGCTGTTTTTGTCGTTGTTGTTGTTGTTGTTTGATTTCACCCAGTGTCACGTAAAATCATTAGTATTAGTCAACAGACTTTAAAAAATGAACATATTTCAATTTTGCTTAAAACATAATAAAACAGTAATTATACAGTAGTTTCGTACAAAATATTAAATAAAAATACGTGGAATGCTATCAACATACAGCTTGCTCTCGTAAAAGACCTTGGGTTCTTACTCCAAAATTGAAAAGATATTCCAATATTCCCATTCATTAAAGTATTGATTTACCGCACTGCTTGGTATAATTGTATACTCGTGAATGGAATGTGTTCAAGAACCAATTATAAAATATCTGTAAAAGACATTGGCCCTAATGTATTTGATAGGGGTCATTATTTTTGAACGAATTATGCTTTATGATCCTTCGCACATGGCGTCTATTGCATATGTTCATGTTAAGTTACTCTTTGACATTACGTGATCTCTTTGCTAGAACAGTCTGGTACTCCGATATTGATCTTCTGCTGATTTATAACCAAGCACCAACCTTCAATTGGCATTAATTAGTTAAGAAAAATATAATCTAGGGATAGATAAAAGTATATTATATACTAGTCATTCAAATAAGACATCGCATACGTCCTGTCGCATTGCACTAACATTATGCCTTTTAAACGCACAGTTCTATTCACCTTTAGTTGAAACTGCAATGATTTATCCACTTCTAGTTCTGTTATAACGTTTATATCATATACATTTTAACGATTCGTGCACCAGTGTACATAGTTGGCCTGGATCAATCGCAGAACTTGTTCTAAAATATTGAGTTTACAAATATTTAAATAGCTTCGCTAACAACGTTTCTTATTCAATTTGGCCGAAACACAATTTAACCCCTAGTTCAAAGTCGAGCCTAAACAGCTACACCGAAAAGTATGCCTTCATGCACAAAACATATTCAATTTGTATACATACTCGGGTGAAAGAGGCCGCAATTACGAATGTCAATAAAACACAATAAAGGATCTACTTTGAAACATTACTTATGTACTTGCCTATTATTCATAAAATATGTATTGATAATAATAGCCTTTCAGTACCTTTATCTGTTTAACCTAGTTTTTATGTTGTGAAAGAAAAACGCTAATTGGTTTAAAGTGTTTAAACCTGATGACGCTTTTTGAGTGAATTTCAGCAGACCGCTCATTAATGACTACAAATCGTTTGAAATGAAATCAAATAAAATACATGTTCAATAAATGAAAGGTAAATTGTCACGGCCAAAGAGGTTTTAAAAATATCGAAATTGAAGTGGCGTATTAGACTTCATGAATAGAGAACATCGTAGTATTTTAATCAATAGATTGTCCTTATGAAAGGATACCATAAATGGTCTAAATTCCACATTGACGCTTCGTCTGCAAAATCATTTTTGTAATCATACTAGAAAAGACCGACAAACAAATTGTCAATGTATTATATAATTATTGGTTATTGCACACATGATTTTGGTGGTTGAATATTGTGAACAATAACCTAAAATTAGAACCCTATCTGCTACAAGTACTTGCGTTTGAAAGCTTTGATTTTAAAAATTTCTTTGTCATTTGATATTAACGTATTGACAAATGTTGGAATTATTGAATGTATTGAGTTTAATTATTTACGAATGTATAATTATATAACTTATATGAAATTCAGTGAAGAATTGAAATTAACTTTTCATGATACTTGGTACTTTTAAATTACACAAAAAAGTTTTAATGGCTTTGCGTATTTAATACTCCCATATTTATTAAGTTATTTTAATGATTAGAATTAACTAATTGAAAGGCATTAGGTATTCTCCCACATGTTGACAAGTGGTAAAATGTAACATTTTAAAGTCATCAGAGCACGGTTTGGGCATTAACATGGGAAAAAAATCTAAACTATCCCTAAAAGTCTAAATAACTGCGTAATAGAGCATAAACAATAGATACCATGTGTTAGTTTTGAAGAAAAATTGTTCACAAACCTGGACATTTCCAATATACCATTCAATATGAGGGGAACTCATTCTCTTGTCCACGGACACAAAAAGGATTTACCTCATATTGCATGCATTTTTCATCTTTTGAAATATGTAGTCAATTATTTGTTTAGTGTCAGCCATCTTACATCACATATCTTTGCTAAGACTCTTACCATAATCATATTTGAAGATAAGTACTTTACAACCTAATTTTCTGTGCTCTAGCTCCTTTAACAAGAAGAATAATATAATATAGTTTCAATTCCCTAACATGTTGACAAGAAGTAAAATGTATTATAGTTTCACTTCTTTTAAAAGTCAAACAAAGTCAGAAACCTGAAGAAGTCACAGAAATGATCACCATATTGAGACGACGTGTCGCGCGCACCATTTGGGTCGCTACCTTGAAGGTGAAGGTCACAGCATGACCTTGCAGCATAATGGTGTCCAGCCCATAACTTCGTTATTTGAAGTCGGATTTCAAAACTATTGTACAGAAATGATCATCATATTGAGATGACGAAATTTCTTGCCTGTGTCCAAAACCTATTCGGGGAGCATCACCCGGTTCGACCGGCTCTTGTTTGCCATTAAAACGTAGCAGGATAAAAATAAATGTGTTTGAAATTATTCCCGTTGATGCCCCATAAATACTTTAGCTAACCCAAATTGTTATTATAATGAATACAAAAAACACAAATGAAAATAAAACTAATTTGGTGTACCCCTTCTGATGAGACGGGTGTTTTTTTTTCAACATGTGTCATGACAGAACAATGTCAAAATTGTATCGCTAACAAGCATCTTTTGTTATTCTAGCAACCAGTGAAGACTCTCACTGAGACTCGAGTACACGTCTTGTAAACTGTTTTGAGGACTGAATATTCAGGTGAGTATTGAGTTGTGTATTTTTGTTTATGTTATAGATCTACGTTTGTTATTTGATGAGATAATAAAAGAAAACTGTTTTGTTTCCTTTTTTATCCAACACTCCACGATAGAGATTAAATACATATATATTGTTTATTTCTCATCCAATGACAATGAATTATGCAACATTTCATTTTCCTAGTTCAATTGTTTAATTGTAAGGAATGTTACCGGGTCTTTGATGTGAAACTCGAATATAAACGTTGTTATAAATTATTTGACATGTGTGTATTACAATCAGCAAAGTATGTACATTTTTGTTTTTTAGTGTTATTGTGCTTAGTGATACAAGTGACCACTAACGACACGTGAGAACTAGGCCTGTCACAACATTGAGCACTGCGCTCCAAGTTAGGCTACCGACTATCTGGACAATATGAATACATGATCTTTACATTTTGTCTGAATATTATATTATACATTGATTGAGTTAATAAGTTAATAATCTGTGTAACCAGGTTACAGATGTAGTGTACGAGTTAAATTGCCCGTTATCCATTTTAATATAGACATGTTTTAGTTACCGGTATGTGTTTTATGTATTAAGGCGCCTTTGCAAACAAAAGTAATGGTATAGTTGTATAAACTAACATGCAGACAAACATGTCCCACACAAAATAACCCTAGTCTTGTAACAAAAAGGCGCTTGAAAATACTTTAAGTAGTTTCGTTTATCTAAAATGATTGAAATTGAAACATTATAGAGTACTTCGTAGCTTGTATGATCGAATGCAATGTTTGGAATAAATAAAAAAGAAATAAATCATTAAGGTGATCATGATTCTGTTTAACATAACGTGGACCAATTAATAAATAGTATTCCTTTTTAATGTAAATTAAAATGAGGATATTTCATTCAGTTTTGGCGTATAAACTCCCTATGTGTAAAAGGTGTCGTATCAAACTGCCTGTTGATCGTCATTGCATGTAAGAAGTACCCATTACAATGTTATAAATTGTTCAGTATGAATTTGACTCAGCTTTTTGATCGGAATGTTAAATTCTCATTAATTCAGGGACCAGAAGCCATGGGAGACGTTCCAGGAAGGAGACCTGCAATGGGAGAAGTCCCGGGTAGGTTAGGCGCCTCCGGAGACGTCCCGGGGAGGAGATCGGATGATGCTGAAACCGGTTCCGACGACAGCACCCCATACTGCCAGCCGTGCGTCAACGTGCTAGCCACGGCGTTCTGTAACGACTGCCGTCATTACCTCTGCTCGCCCTGCACCGACTACCACTGCAAACTGCCACTTACAAAAACACACAAGCTCTTGGTTGGGTCAGCGATGCCGTCGTTTTACGGTGGGCGACCCGTAGGAGCTACTGCACGTGGCAAGTTGAACCCACTTATGTTTTATAAGTCTCGTTCACACTGTCCCGGTGTACGCCCCAGTGCGTCCCGTCAGTTTGTAGCCGGCGAACCGGGGCGAATCGGGACGAGTCGGAACGGAATTCTAGTGCGTTAATACATTCCAAGCAGTGCTACGGACCAGACCCGGTTTGGTACAAAAATGATCATGGTCTGTCCCGGTAATGCAACGGCTTGCGACGGTGCATTCCCGGTGTAGCTCCAGAGGCGCTACTGTGTGTCCTGGTGTGTCCCGGTGCGTTCCGATACACCACGGTTCTGCCCCGGGAATCGACGGCAGAGCCCCAGTGTCACTACGGCGGGTAACGGAAGTAGGCCGGCATAGCCCCGGTGTTTCACGGTAGCATACGACTATCAATGCATTTTTCGTGAAATTGATAACAGAAATGTCCTTTGCAAAGTACAGAACTCAATTTACACACTAAAGCAAAAAAGAACAGCAATGTGAGTGGGAGAGAAGATAGTTAATTGCATAAGCAACGAAACATTACCTCCCTATCCCAACCTTAGTCATTTGAAGAAACTATTTGGAATAATATAAACAACCTGAGTAAAAGTAAACAAACATGGGTTAAATACGGTTGCTGTATTTCAATCGGGGTCCACCGGCTTGTTCCTTAGTCATTCTGTACCTCCAACATAACTTTACCGACATTCACCGGCTGCCTCCGTTACAAACCGTAGTTTGACCGACAAGAACCGGGACTATGCCGGTTCGCCTCCGTGACACACCGTGGCTTAACCTTGAGTCACCGTATCTTACGGTGGAGATACGGTTCATGCCGGAAGAGCTATGGTGATGCCCCTGAAAAAGTCGGCATTGTTTCGCAACCCGGTGCGTGCCGGTGAGCCCCGGTTGTTTTACATTTTTTTGAAACCACCTGGACCACTTCCCGGTGAACGCCGGTACAACACGGTGTATCCCGATTTAATGCGGTGCTTGGCGGCGTCGCTACGGTGTGGTTCCGGTGGGACCCGGTGTCCACACCGTAGCGCCGCCGGGACTGAAAACCGGGACAGTGTGAACGACGCTTAAAGCCAAGTGTTGCAATAAAGCAGTTGAACGCAGACTTAACTAGAGCTCACCAATACATTACCTTGCTTCGATTAGTTTCGCGTAAAATGTTTCATAAACGTTAAATTTTATACTTAAGGTATTTTAAAGGGTGGTCACATCTACGAATTTGCGCGTAGTTACACGTAGTCCTCTTTGAACGTTATAACACGTAGTTAAAGGTACTTAAACGTAGACTTACACTACGGGTAAATAGGGTTAAAGTACCTGAAAATACAGACCTTCTTATGTGTTAATTTAAATAACGCCAATTTTTCGAGTACTTATGTCAATTACTGTTTTAATTACATATGGCAAAAGCTACATCTAACATTTGAATAACACACTTGGTCGATTTGTATTAAATAAATTAAAATACTCATTTTAAACGTAGCTTGCCCGTAGTAGACCGTAGTAGACCGTAGTGTTACCCGTAGTCTATCCGTAGGAATTATAGTTTGCATGTATATTCACCACGGCTTAATACGGAGATGGTACGTTTAAGTACGGAAAAGTACGGCAAACTACGTTCGAACGACGGTCACATTACGTCTATTCAGTCGTAGTTGTCCGTAGCCAGTTTGACTACGGTCAACACTACGGTTAACTACGGTCTAGTACGATCGGTACGTTTAAGTACGGTCTACTACGGTTAAATCTCACTACGGTTTACTACGGCTTACTACGGCTAGTGTGACCAAGCCTAAACATCGCAACTTGATGTCACAGCTGACGTACATGTAGACACTTGTCGGGTTTCAGTTGGAGCCAGAGCGCAGTCGGGGCCTACAAGGGCACAGCCTGTCGTGAAACGCACAAACAGAAAGGAGGCAGACAATCGTGGCATAGGTAATTAATGTATTATTGTAGTTTTGTATATGTTAAAATAACAGTAATAAACTGGTCTGACACCATAATGTACATGTACAGAACTTACGCGTCCTTACAGTGCCAACACCAGCACAATACTGGAGCTATATACTTCATAATTATAGTGGCATATTTGAGTGTGTTTTTACGTCTTAAGGTAATTGGTTAGCAGGGAGACATGTGTATGCTAATATAAAAGCCATTTAATAAAGGCATGCAACATAAATCAGTAAATGTCACCTCCATTTCGAACTCTTTGATTTGTAGGTTTAAAATCAAGATTAACAAAACGCAAGTGACATTTTAATGCACGTGCTCACTAGATAATAGCACTGTAGTAGACTTCCAGAAATACACCTTTTTATCGAATCATAAACAAGCTTTTCCTCATTAAAATATAAAAATATATTATGCTTTTACGTTTAAACCATATAAATGTCTTTTTAAAATGCAAGTAAACGTGATATGCTTAAGCCCCGGTCCCACCGCACGAGCGGTGTTCTAACGTTCCCTGAACAGTAGGGAAAGAGGACAACGCTCGTCACCGCGCACAAAATTGGAAAACACGTACGGGCGTTGCCTCAGCGATGCACCGCTGAAGCCGGCGTTGCTATATCGTTGGCGAGTGTTGGTCCCGCAAAGACACCTCCATACCAACGCTCAACCAAAGTTCGTCACCGCAATGGATCGCTGCTTCAACGTCCGACACCGTTCCAGCAATTACGTGCCGGCTCGTAAAACGCTTACAACCGCCCCACCAAAGTTTGCGCAACGTTAATCACCGCCCAGGCAAAGCAGCAGTGGTCCAGCGTTCAAACTTTCTGCGTTTGCCTTGAGCGTTCACAAACTTTCGTCTAGCAGTGCCAAACTTTGGCTTAGCGGTGTTATGCGGCGGTGAAATTTACTGGAACGGATAACTGACCCTTTATCACCGCTCGCAGTATTTTATGCAGCTCACAACTTTCGGAGCCTTAGGAGGGACCATAAGCGGTAACCGAACGTATACGGCGTTTCCTTAACGATGGCCAATGTTTGTTTAACGGTAACGAGCGGTGATGAACTTTTTTACCGCTCCAGGAACGCTACAGCAACGTTTGTTCGGTGGGACCGGGGCTTTAAATTAAATTACATGAAAATAATTTTACGCCGTCTTAATTCCCGTTAATATGAATCGAATAAAACAATTCAAACTTGTTTATAAAATAAATTAAGCCAAGATGTGAAAAGCGGTGTGGTGCATGATCTCTAAGTGGCATATATTTTAATTTAAATTTTTTTTAACTTCTACCTAACGCGAATCTGTGAATCCATTACAGTGCTAATACCTTAAATGTGATTTTGGATTAAATATCGTTAGTATTAGAATGATGTTAAAGGGAAATAGCTCTTTAATAATTAAATATATTTTTCGCATGCGTCCAAAACCAAACACATGTTCATACGAAGTTTGTCATCAAATAAAAACTTGTTATTTAGCTTTTTAATTATTTTTGTCAAGCTGTAGAAATAAAACAGTTTACTGGACATCTAAAATCATTTTGGAGTAAACACATTTAAAAAGTGTTGCGTAAGAAGTAAAATGCATTGTATAAAAATAATCTCAGGTAAAAATATAATGAAGAAAGTAAAAAAAGTATTTTCATTGAATGTAAAAACTACTAGCAACATGATTGATAGTTTGGATCTAAATTTATATGTAAATATACTTCGGAAAAATATGATGTTAAATATTCTTGTACTTGAATTATCACTTTAGATAATAAGAGAATAAAGAGTATGAAAACATTTAAATAATTTAAACAAACATGGGATTATATTGTTAATCACACACTGATTTGACAGTTGTTTAAAACTATGTTATATACCGTATAGATGTAACAAGACAGTATCATATTGCAGATGGCGAGACACAGAACATGGCGGCCATGACACTGGTGGACCCCGTGAACATCCGTCTCCAGCAGCAGCCACCACTACCACTCTCCTCATCTGGGGAGACGAATCTCATTTGGGACGTGGTCGTCGTGTCAGGGCGACATCTGTTGCTCACTGACTATCAATACAAGAGTGTGCTGCTGGTAGACAGCCAGGAGGGCGGGGTGCTGTCTTCTGTCACAGTAGCATGTGCGCCATTCGGCGTGTGTATGGTCCACGCTGCCTGTGCCGCCGTGGCACTGCCAGATGACAAGCGAGTCCAGTACGTTCACGTGAACGGTGACTCGCTGACACTGGGTAAAGTTGTGCCAGTGGGAGGAGATATATGTGGAGTAAATGATCTGCGTAACAGACTGGTGGTCACCTACCGGGACCCTCCTGCAGTGGAAGTCGTCACTCAGGAGGGAAAGAGGCTCCACCGGTTTGACAATAAATCAGCCGGCAGAGAGCTGTTTGAACAACCATACGTGGCGGTATCAGGTGACAGAGTGTTCGTCTCTGACTGGGGCACCAACACCATCACCATGTTGAGTGACCAGCTCCAGCTGCTGGCCATGTTCCACCAGCCCGACCTGCTCACCTGGCCTCGTATAATCATCTCCCTGAACGACGACCAGCTGCTGGTCTGCGGTAAGTTGAGTGACAACATCGTCCTGCTGCAGCCCAGCAGTGGTCGGATGTCGGCCATCCTGGAGAAGAAGGACGGGGTGGAGTTGCCTCAAGCTCTGGCCTTCTGTCACCACTCCAGGACACTATACATTGTACCTGACTACAGCACAACCAGCATCAAGCGATATAGGCTAGAGTGACACACAATTCATACAATAACATGACATAGATTTATTATTCAAAATATTTATTGGGCCTATTTGAACTACATGTACATTTACACTTACTGAATAATATTATCAATGTCAGAATTGCTTTCTAAATCATGATTACAGTATCCTGACAAGAAATACCATTAAATAGAAAGGTATATTGAGTGACTTATGAAAATAAAACGAATATGATGTTATGCATGTAAGGAAATAATTATGAATGTTGTTTAAGAAATTATTCAAAAGCAGGCGTAACAATGACTTTTAATAACAAACATAGGCCATGGTATTATCTGAGAAAAGTTAAGTTTTATTGACGATCTATAATGTTATTAAAGAATATCATTTAAGTTTTTGACAATGGAATTATGTAAGAAAAAAAGATTAAAGATCAAGGTGCTGATATCGTGTACTGTTTATTTTTGCACGCATGTACATGTTTATGAGCATAGTAATGTTTGAGTTTTAATAACAATATATTAATCGGTGCAAATACTCTTTCAACGATCAGTGTATTTCAAAGGATGATGTCAGACCTAATGTAAACATCAGTTAAGTTCTAACTCAACAACAATATGTGACAGTAAACTGGCTTATTAAATAGGTTTCGATAAAGAACAATGTTTGCGTAAATTGCTGAAAATTTCGACTGTATCGGTTTTGTACATTTGTGGATTTCAAGAAACTAACGCGACAAAAGTTACCACTCTCAAAACTTGTGAAGTGTATTTATTGTCATGCTTTACCTGTATTGCTATATGAACATCACCTTTGTAATTGTACATAAGACTTGACTTTTAAATAAAAATGTTTTGCAACCAAGCATTTTAAAATCAGTGTGTATTTTAACAGACATACATGTTGACATATAAAATGGACATGTTAATAGTAAAATACAAGGTCAGAGTTTGAAATCAAACGTAATTAATTGTATCTCCACTGTAAGGCGGTGTGGGCATTCGTACAGGTATTCTATGGACGCATATCTAGTATTCATAAATTTCATTAACACATTCCTCAGCAGTCTTAATTTTGATCTACTTATGAACTTCAACAGAGGCTGTTGGGTATTGACAGTGATGAGTGAAACAGGAAGAACAAATGACAAGTCAGTGACAGAAATACTAATTATATTAGAAAACAGAAAATACAAAAAACAGCAAAGGTAACACGGTTGAAATGTAATATACACGTACATTTTCAAGTGCTATTATGAGAAACAAAATGGATTTTCAAGTCAGTTTTCAAATTAAGTTTCAAAATATTATATTTAAAGTTATAAAACAGGCTCTATAAAATGTGGAATTGTTAAGACGAACTTACCGTAATTATGAAATTACAAGTGTCGATGATACTTATTATACAGAGAAACACCTCTATCAATCATTACATATACTAGTACACAATATAACCAAGCATTATTATAAAATGTGCAAAACATGTGCAACTGCTCAGCCAAACTTACTGTGTTCATCAAATCGTTATTACGTAAGAGAGATGTTAGTCATTACAAAATCTAGTTCAAAGGTAAATGCTGTTAGTTGTAAAACTGATGCATTCTTTACAACTAAAAATGTCTCGCATTATGTGTGTTATACTGAACTATCCATCAAACATTTAAACAGACAATAAAAGCTTTGTTGATTTTGTAAGTGCAATAGATTATTAGAAATTGTACTGTTTGTTAAAGTTAATTTTAAATAAAATCAGATACACAGATTTGCTTGTTTTCTTATAAGCCGGATACACCTCTTGTAGAACCATGGGCCACCAAGCAAAAACATTCCTATAGGTTTCTATAAACACACATTGTGCGTGTGGGAATCCAGTAGACATATCCTTCTGGAAACCTGCATATCTCTTCAGAGTAGTCCAGCACATGGTCTCTTTTTTCCCCATAGATTATTAGCACAATCTCATCAATGTCTAGCGTGGTGTTGTTCTCTTCCAAAGCATCTAGCCACTGCATTAACAACGCTTTGACATTGGTATCGGGTCCCGACATCAGGAATATCACCTTTTTTGCCCGGGGATGGAATCTCTCTTTCCCCTTGTATGTAATGTAGCTCACATAAGTCTCTCTCCGCGGTGTTAGAGACGTAAACAACTGCTTGGCCATGTAAACGTAGTTACCGATAATGTCTGTGCATATTCTCACTATCAATAAATCAACCGCAGCCTTTGCAACTTAAATGTAATCCATCATTTCAAAAGAATTAACTAGCCAGTTTATTAATCATGTAAGTTTGTTTACACATTTACAACCAAAATATTTTAAACACCAGCTTGCCAATATCACTGAACTTTAATAAAAATAAAACTACTAAACTTGACTCCGAATTGACAACGGTGTTGAACGTTAAAAACAGTCATTTAAACTTCAAATTTCGGTTACATAGCTTCTACAGTTTACTGTCGCGTTTTATCTTATCTTCATACGTACTATTCGATCAGCTTGGTACCGGTAGATATAGATTATCTCACATGTTAAACATAAATGGCATACTTAATGAAAAATGGTTGTCATAATGGTTCTGTCTATTAGTAGAAATACTTCGTGTGCCAAATGTTTGTGTTGCGAAGTTTTCTCCAAGTGTGGGAATTATACATGTACACCTGTATTTCGGTAAGGTCTTGAAATGACAAAACCCCTAATTTATCATGCGTTATGAAAATCTAGAGGGTAAAATAGGTTAAAATGTAGAGCCACACGTAGCGCAGATATGAAACAATGAATCCTCTATTTGAAAACTAAATCGTTAGATCAAATAACGAATACCGGCATCTACTTGAAACGTTCAATTTTTTCAGGTGGATTTTGTCACCTGCATGATCGATCCCAGGTTTAAGCCCATTTTTTCTATTGTTATTATGTTCTTGCACATCATTGTATATGACTGCATATAGTTAAATTGTATAATAAGCCTTTACACCCATCACACAATCTAAATAACTTATACTGACTATTAATGACTTAATTAAAGCCACTGTCCTCCAGATTTTACTAAAAAATCATGAATTGTGCAAGTATGCTAAGATATCTCTTCATATACATATCATAGTTGATTAAAATCAAAATATCTTTTTAAACCTACATGTGTTCACTGTTTTGCTTAGAAAACAGACAATTTGCGTTTCTGCCATCGGGATATACCTTCTTTAAATAGATAGAACGGTATTCCTTAATCCGGGTTATTCCAAGTACCACGTGACGTGAAGGTTAGGGTTGCCTAAATCATTACCGACTTTATACTTTTGTAAAACTACAATGTTTGACACCATTTTTTTATATGACCAAGGAATTTTCGGACATGACACTATACATGTGTAAAAAGAAAGGGTCATAATCCATAATATTTGCAAGTTAAAAGAACACACTACATAGGAACATCAAGCGCCCGCCCTCGCTAGGATTTTGGGATACTTTGACCTGATCAAACTAGATACGAACTGCGCAAGAGCGCAAACAGGGTTGCCAGTCAAAACGGCCCCAATCGAAAACGGACCCCAATCCAAAACGGCCCCAATTTTCGGTTAAATCGGCCCCATATTAAAAATAGTCGGTCAAAACGGCCCCAAACAGAGAAGTCAATGTTGTATTATGTGAATTTTCAATCAATCTTCATGATTTAACTTCATGATAATACACACGTAGAAAGAAGCAGGTCTTGTATTGTCTTTTATTTATTTTATGCAATTTTAAGAAGAAAAAATCATTTTGTTGTTGTTTTGTTTACATATTCTTTTTTCATGGGAAGGCGTTAAGCTTTAGATCGTTCCAAGATTGTTTGTTTTTGTTTTATAGATATATATTAATGTATTTGATATAGTCAACAGGTATTTTTATCAAATTAAATAGATAAAACACATCTTATAAAGAAAGACACGTGTCTCTATTTGATCATCTAACATCAAAGAAAGAAGTGTAAAAAATATATAACAATAATTGAGTACTTTAATAATATTTGTCGGCGATCGCGTTGTTGTATTAAAGAGGTGTGGCCGTTAAATATGACACATATTTGACAAACTGTGGATTTAAAGTAGGTTTTGTAAGGAAATATATTCTTTTTTTGTTAAACATTACATTTCTTTCATTGCCTTGTCAATGTGTGTTTATTTGTAAAAGTGATTTTGTTAATGTTTGGACTAGTGCGATTTGTGTAAGATTAATACGATTTCTAAATCGGACTATTTCTAATAGTGTTAAATTAAGCTAGAGACTGACAGGACTAAAAAGTGATCAAGGATGTACGTGTGTACATTCTGCTCTGCAGATGTCAAGAGCGGCAGCAGACGATCTGCTGTGACCGCTGCAATTAGCGGCAGCATTGGCTCTGCGAGACTGTTAAGTAAATAAGTCGTGATGCTGATGATTGTCAAAAGTAAATAAAAGTTACTTTACGTT
>Ga0224511_10001872_pt1 | contig 13429 bp, 9 predicted proteins | sample SF_May12_sed_USG_2_FD_169988 | JGI IMG/M metagenome (GOLD analysis project Ga0224511, IMG submission 169988) | Sediment microbial communities from San Francisco Bay, California, United States - SF_May12_sed_USGS_8_1 | ecosystem: Environmental > Aquatic > Marine > Sediment | place: USA...
CTCAGGGAGAGAATGAACGTATCTCACTGTCCGTCCTCTCCGTGGCCCGGGTCATGATAGCTCAGTGAGAGAATGAACGTATCTCACTGTCTGTCCTCTCCGTGGCCCGGGTCATGATAGCTCAGTGGGAGAATGAACGTATCTTACTTTTTGTGCTCTCCGTGGCCAGGGTTCAATTCCCAACCATGATAGAGTATTTCGAGGAACTTTTCTGGCTAATCACACTCTGCAAATCTGTACTGAGTCCTGAGGTAGCTGAGCATGGCAGAAAATGGCTCAATCTCCCCTCAATGACACCACATCTGTGGACAACGAGGAGGAAGGTCCAAGTCACTGACAATGGCTAAAAGGAGAAAGATTAGGAAGTGAGCTTAGCTCCTTATTGATTCCAATCTCAAAACCCAACTTACTGACCAATTGGCTGACCAATTGGTTAGAACTGGTGGAATGAGTCAGATTTCAATGAAATGATGTGAAAATGAAAAGTCGAAAATCAAGTGGGATAGAGAGTTTGTGGCATTTGATAAAACCAGTTGATGAGTGGTTTCTGAACAAAAACAATAGGGAATTATGTGGCTGAAATACTAGCAGAAAATCTGAGCCCTGTAACCACGGTGATCTATCAAAAGCTTCACTTTAAAGTCCCATCAAACTGCAACCAAGTTTTATCAGTAGGTTGTAAAATTTAGTTAAAAGCTCAATAAAAATAATCCTATTCAATTCGAGGAACTGTTTTATTTAATTTTCTCCACATTACTTATGAATCATCTTATAATGGACACACATGACTGGTTGTGGTATTTTAAGGAGTCACATACTCCTCAGGTTGCTAAATTTAAACTCGCACCCATCAAGGTATTTTTCATAGAAAAAAGGGTAAATTGATACTCCTTCTCGACGGCCTTGAAGGTCTATTGTAAAAAGGTCGCGATTTTTAGGTTGAGAAAATCAGGCGCCAACCCAATCATTTCAGGGCCTCAGTAACCGAGAATTCATGAATGAAATGATTTCGGTATGTGAAATGTAACCTGATCCATTATTGACATGTAGCCTTATGGGATAACAAGCACTAACATACCTGACTGAATCATCTATCACTGATATTTTAGAGAGAGAGAGAGCTAAGGTATGCTCATTGTGTTTACAGACCACCTATCACACGCACTGACTGTCACACGCTGGCTGGCGCCGGAAGCTTTCCATATTAGCAAAATAACTCTCAGGTGTTAGAGCCCTCAAGGGCTCTGATTCACCAAATAAATGGGCTTTTTCCGGTCCCTTTTGTGTCAGCAAGAACATTGGGTTTAGAAACGAGATGATGGAACCCCATTTTAGAACCTTAGAATTTTAGGTGGAGCTTCATAGATAGAGCCTCATAGATAGAGCCTTACAGATAGAGCCTCATAGATAGAGCCTTACAGATAGAGCCTTATAGATAGAACCTTACAGATAGAGCCTTATAGATAGAGCGTTATTGGTAGAACCTCATAGATAGAGCCTCATAGATAGAGCCTTATAGATAGAGCGTCATGGATAGAGCCTCATAGATAGAGCCTTACAGATAGAGCCTTATAGATAGAGCCTTATAGATAGAACCTTACAGATAGAGCCTTATAGATAGAACCTTACAGATAGAGCCTTATAGATAGAACCTTACAGATAGAGCCTTATAGATAGAGCGTTATTGGTAGAACCTCATAGATAGAGCCTCATAGATAGAGCCTTATAGAAAGAGCCTTATAGATAGAGCCTTATACATAGAGCCTCATAGATAGAGCCTTATAAAGAATGGAAGGCTTGAAACTTTCCAGAATTCTGGCCCGCATGAAAAAACTGTGTAATAACTATAACAACTATATTAATTAAATGACTAACTAGACCGGTTGATCAGAACTCAGGAATATAATCTGTTCTTTCAACTGATACAGATGATTTGAGTATTTAGAAAATGAAAACTTATTGTGGCTTCTGAAATAAATATCACCCATTTTATAATCAATCTCAGTATTTTTGTAATTTATTTATTTGCAACATCAATATATCAGTTTTGACAAAGTGATGTCTCGCATTTGTAAAAGCAACTAGGAAATGATTCCGTATATAATTAAGTATTAACAGTAAAATTGAAATTCGAACTAGTATAGAATAGGTTTGAGCGCCTATTCTTATTTCTATAAGTCTGTAATATGTAATGTAATAATATAATAATATATAATAGTCTGTAATATGTAATATGTAATGTAATAATATAATAATATATAATAGTCTGTAATGTGTAATGAAGGGGGCCTGGGCTTAGGAATTGAAAGCTCATTGTAGGTTTGGACTTTCATTGATATAGGAAGGCAATAGAGGGAAGCTTGGGCCTTATTAGATTCTCATGTTTGTATTTATTTTAGTTTCTCTCTATCACCAGACAGACTGGCATATATTATCAAACACAGGAAGCTATTGATTCATTACCCAGACCATAATGGTTACTATTATGCTATACTAGTTTCAGTGCAGAGTTTTAGCACCAATGTTTCAAGTCGTTTAGTCAATGGATGGTAGGTTCAAAGTAATTTCAGCACACATACTACATTAATGTGATGATTGGTTTATGACCAAATTACTGATGTACATGGGAACTGTGGCTGGTTGTATCATAATCCTGCTCTGTGGATCATAGAGTTATCCTGCATGCTATGTATAGTAAACTTCTACGAGCGCTTTTAAGAACGAAAGTAAATACATTTTGTGTGAGTTACACGCGTGTGTGTGCCCAAGATCGGGGTCGAGTTTCTTTTAAACGAGGGATAAGGAAGATTCGAAAAAAGCAAAATTCAACTTAAAATCAACGAGAAACTGTAGTGGCATCTTGTACTGATCCCGGAAATTCGGTCACATTCATTTAAAGTTCTTTTTGCAGCATGTAGATGGAAAAAGCTTATGCAGCAATGCTGAGCAGACCCACATAGAGGTCAGTTAGTTTTACTCTTGAGTTTTGAGTCTGTGAATAACTCCTGATAGGGTCCCAGGTAAAGTTAATTTATTCATAGCCCTTCACGCAGTGCGAGCGAGTAACTCGGTTGTTTTGAGCCGGATTACATGAACATACAATAATCCATCATTCAAATGTTACTGATAGTCACGCTGGTTGACTTAAGACTGCCGATGCAGTCACTGGAACATGGTCATGTAAACAACTATACTTCAAAATGGAAGGGTCTTTCTGCTAGTTCATAGTTATACATGTCTCATACGGGCTAAACCTGATTGTGAAATATAAGAGGTTAGCTCAACCACACCACAGTTCCAGCAAGGTATTTGGCTAGGTGCAGCAAATATCACAACTGTTCTGGTCAACTCATCAGACCCCCACTGCAGCGAAATCACAAGACAATGGGTTTTTGGTATTTTACATTTTATGATTTTTTCATGAATGCATTGCACTTGCAAAGAGTCCCAAGTACTATATAAATAATAGACAGTGGAACTCGAATATTGCACATGGTATGTGGACTGCTGAGCTTAGGTAGTAACAATGTTTCAAGTTATAAACGTACCAAAGTAAAAAAAATGGTGAAAAACAGCACTAATAGCCTTAATAGTAAGTTCTGGTATCGCATTTGGTCCAAATATTTCCCAAAAACTAAAGAGAGCAAAAAAGGTTGAAAAACAAATTTTCCGAATACTAAAGAACTCATTTGGAATACATTCATTTAAAAAATTGCGGGTCACCCAAGCCTGGTCGGGCAATGGGAAGGCCCGATAGGGCAGTAGGCATTGGCTAGTGTAGTAGCGTGCCCGGCAGTGGTGCTGGTTGTGAGGTAGGATTCTTGGTCGACCATCTCTCCCCCCTCTCTCTCTCTCTCACATCTCGCTAATTTACATAGACTAAGAGGTGCACAAATCAAACAATATCGGGGTGGGCGAGCCCCGCTGCTACCAGGGACTATCCACCATGACATTTCCACTGGCATTCAGAACGATACGCCCGCCTGCCCCGGTAACTAATAATAAAATGGCTGGAAATGAATGTCACACAAAGATAAGTACTGACTTGAGACTAAATAATAATGAGTAACATAATTTTGCACAAATTTTTTCTAGATTTCACTCGAGTGCCTGGTATAAGTCTTTGGCGGGTCTGGTGAGTAACAGTTTAAAAATAATTCGATTCGCTTCACTCGGATGACTTGGCGCCGCGCTGTCGCTGCCGTTACTGAACGCTGACCGAGAGCGTATCTGTTGGCGTACCGGGATGCGAGATGGGCTCTTCCTTATTCGCTTGACCGCCGGACCCCATCTCTTCATGCTGCTTCAATGTGACGAGCTGAATGTGATCCTGACACGACTTCAGTAACTCCTGAAACCAAAGAGTAACTGTTGGCGAGGATTGCGGTGACTGTGATGGTAGCGAGAATAAAACGGATGGGAGATAGTGTAGGCCGCGCTCCGCCATCTCCCCGGTGCAGCTCTTTTCTATTCAGCGATGGGAATGGAATGTGGCGTTGATGGGATGAGCACGATTCGCGGGTTCTGTTACCACAGCAATAAAGGCATTACATAACCACCCCGGTTAGCGACCTAACCGTTACGAAGTGCCTGTCACATCTAACTAAGGTACTGGTGTGTCCAACAGCACCGAGCGAGGGGGGACCGGCCAGCTCATAGTACAATCAAACTACATAGAACGTGCTGCAGGGAATGCCCGTATTGGCCACCCTCTCCCAGGCCCTGCGCACGACCGTGGTAAAGACGAAGTCAAACACCTTTTCATGTTGCTACTTATATAATGGTATGATGTTCTGCCAAGTTCTCATGCCTCACGCGTTCATTCACAGTGCTCAAGTGTTTCGGCCACCCTGCAGCCCTCGGCGTAATGGGGTTTGTTTCTTTGTTCCGTTGATAAAAACATACCGGAGACATTTTGGCAACCGATTGGGTGATTCAATTCTTGCAAAACTTTAGCTGATAAAATTAGTTTCGGTGCGTAGCTGTCCAATGAGAGACGGCTTTACTCGCTGGTCTGAATAATAAAAATAGGGATACGCTGATTTTATCAGCGAAATGACTGTCCAGTCGGAAGTCATTTGGGCTCCCTTTGTGCGCTCAGGTGAACCGTTGCACTCGTCAACAACTTTCTGAATGACAATCATCTTTGATGCCATTGAATAAACGAAATTCAAATTCAAAAACCGTTGCCCAGTGTGCCACTGCGCATGCGATGTCTGTGGGACCGGGCATACACCCTTCCTATTCAACCGTTGACAGTACGGCTTTTGTCATAAAAAACAAACAACAAATTTTGGATCGACCATTCAATCTAAGACTGGTAAGTCGTGGTTCTCCCCGGAGCAAATATTTGTCTTGGAGCAGCGATGTATCTTATTACAGAGGAGTACTGATTGACCTCGTGAAGCCGGCCGGCGGGGCGGTGCGTAACGTGGCTTACCATATCGAGATTGGCTATCTTTGGTAGTTTAGCTATGTAGAGACTGGCTTGCATTCGGTCCGGGATAACTGTCTCGAGAGCCGCACTCATACAAGCAGCTGCTATCATCGACGGGGGATACATGACAAACTCCAGTTCTGCAAAAATTGAGAAAAAATCCAGTTAGCCCAAGACTCGAATGACCAGTTGGAAATGCGTGAAGGCGGAAATAGTGATGAGCATCGGGTGACTGGGGTTGTGAGGGGTGGACGGGTTTGCGTGATGAAAGTGCGTGCTGAACTTTAAATTACACCCATTGAGTGTCTTTGGTATTTCGGGATTAGCTAATTTCATTTCACTAAGTGATCTAAACCGTGTACGGGCTCAATTCAGATCCACATTGCACAGCCCTTCTAGTCAATGGGCTGCATGATAAGTCTCGAACCTGGCCGAGCTTACAGCATAACACTGACTGCTCAATGAAGTGCCTAGCCTGTCGCCGAACCCTCTCCCCGTTTACGACTTCATTCTCGTTTTCAGCAGCCGAAGTGGCTGCGCCACAGACTGGTTCCCCGTAGGATGATGCCTTCCTTTGATAAACCCCAGAGCCCGCAACATTACGCCTTGTTACCGCGCTTACCAGCACCAACATGGGAAATGGTTTCATAGTTCTAGCCCTACACTGTTGCCAGCTGATTGAAGGACTGCTGGTAGTTGCCACAGACCAATGGGCTGGGCTGGGCTCGGTAGAGAGCAATCTTTGTGTGAAGCCTCAACAAAGCCCGGCAATGACAGACTAACCAGAAGGCCTTGATATTTATGTGTTGTGGCACAGGCTGGAATTCAGTGAAAGGGCTAACTCTACCACAATATTTACTGCAAACTATTCAGTCTCCGTCTGTCTCGGAAGATATTCGATATTCCAGCCACATTTACGGAAAGATAATACAGCTTAAATCCGACATTAGGCGCAGTTTCCCCCCAAAAGAGCTAGTGCGCGAGCTGTGCGTTCCCGCCATATCTCGGCACCATTAACGGAGTCAGTCGCATGCAATGCCTTGGCCTAATCTGGTTAGATACACGATGATTGAAGTCACTTATGAGTTAAGTTCGGTATGTAAATTACTAGTTCCGCGACCAATAACTGGTGACATATCTATGATTGCCGACGACTAGACCGCCTATTATTTTTGCAATTCACGTGTTCCACCAATGCTTCGGTGCGGGACACAACCCCCTCTTCAAGGAATTAGCGAGACGAATCCCGCGACAACGTTTGGTGAAGTAGGGGCAACAAAACCTCTCTAAAGGCAAACCTAGGATCATCATTAAAGTATCTCATGTCCTGACACCAGTGAAAGAGCTGCAGGGGGAGGTGTGAAACTGAGACAAGGCAGCCAAATACCAGTCCAAAACAATTCATCACAATCCACTGGGCAGACCACAGGAATTAAGATTTTGACAGTTCATTTTACGGGAGTCCTTGATTGAGGCCAAGTGTGTATGCACTTTAGAAAAACGGAAAGCCAGATAGGCTGGAAAAGAAAGATTATGAATGAATTTCTCATTAAAGAGCGGGTGAGAGGCAGTGTATGATCAAATGTTATAATTACATATTACATTATTACCCCGAGTGACATGTTGATTTTGTAACAAGGCTAATGAAAATTTTCCGGGATCAAATTAGGATTTGCAGTGGCATTTGAATTATATCCAAGAATTTTGAATCTGGTTAGCTCTTTTAGTATTGACATAATCAGCAGAAAACGGTTATAATTTTGTTCGGATGCTTCATGAATTCAATGGCTAAGTGGGTGACTTCGTACAAGGATGACAATGGCTTAATATTAGCTCGCACTTATCCGAATTCAATTGAAACCGTGTCCTAAGGAAACAATTGTCTTTCAGCGACCATGCTTTCTGAATAACTCGAGGAATGCTCCGTAAAAGGCAAATCCTCTGAATAATAGACCGAATAGACAGTCTGACGATTCTTCAATCAAACTCTTTATTGAGTAATTTGAGTTGGATGCACTCGTCTGACTCCTCCCAATGCTGAGCAAAGACAGATGGCCAGCAAAAGGTCGCCTTCCAAGGCCGTGACTGCTATGCAGAGCCAGGAGTTATCTCCCAAGGAGAGTGGGAGCGATTGGTGATGTGAATCTTGTTAATTGCAGTATTGAGACAAACTTTGCCATAACACTCGGCTATAAAGGCAGACTGGGCACATTCCACAGACTGAGCCTGTCATTATCACAGCGGGCTTATAATCGTGGCTATCTACTGCTAAACGTCGTCCCGGGGTATGTCAACAGCTGGGTCGATCTACGATGGGAACAAAAGTAAGCTGCAATAATTATCACAGTGAGAGTATGTTGGGTTGCCGAAACGCAAACAAAGATAAAGCCAATCGAGCGAGATAAACCTTTGCTGCAAACATATCCTTGTAGACAGAAGACGCACAAGCTATTTTAGCTCTATCACCTGACTTGAGTAAGACTTTACTCAAAACAATGTCACCAAGCCGAGACGCGAATGACAAAGCATACGAGGTTCCCAGACAAGGGAGACGAACGTAAAGGCAACGGGAATCGACAAGCGCTACCAGTCAAGTGGTAGTCGTGTAGATAAGGCCATAAAAGACGGCCGCCCAGCTTCCGTCAAGTGGTCAGAGAATGATAAGAAAATACAAATTAGAATCGGTGGCTAATAACCGGGATTGGGCACCGCGATGAAATGCTGAGATAAACGGCGGGCGCGTGCCAATGGTCAACGAGAGAGCTAATAGGTGACTGGTTAGAGTACTTAGTGTCTTGAGCTGGAAATTATAATTTCGACAGACAATTATCTTCGGTGTTCTGGTGTGTCATTAAAACTGCCGACCAACAGTTCTACAACTTCCGAGAGATGACTATCAACCAATTTTTGGACCGCCCTTACCGTACCCGCAACCGCTGATTCAATACGTCAAAACACAACGACGTGCGCATCACTGCGCGGGGACACAACGCAGTGCCATCACGCCGCCGCACGCATTGCAATCACATAACCAAATGCAAGCAATTAACATGACGTCACGAGTGACAAGGCTGGCGCGGGCGGTTAGCGGAGGGTGGGGCCGAGGTCACGGAGTTGGTAGTCGGGACGCGCCATTGAGTAAATACGAGGAGGGGACTAGCTGGGATGAGAAACCGCGCGCTGATAGGGTGATAAGGCGAGCACTACTGAGTGCCTCTCGACCAAACACTCCTGACAACCAAGTTTGTTGACTAGATTACGGTGTCGTTGCGGTTGCCATTCATCAACTGGTGCGGCGCAGGAATTCTAAATCCACCACAGCAAGGTATTCACTTATCAGCGCGATGCGTCGTGATAGCCAGAGAACAAATGCGGAGGCGAAGCAGGGGCGGAAAATCCAATCACCCCACGCGAGCGGGTACTACCATGGGTAAAAGGAGGGGGATAGATGAGTGGTTACTTACCTAGAGCTGTGAGGTCTATGCTGAAACGGCTCATTTCTCTCACTTGCTGCTGCCAATGAGTCGGAAGGTTTAGTCGAGGCAGAAACAGTTCTAGGAAATCAGAGGCGATGACGGGAGCCAAGTCGAATTTGAGCTTGCTCGCCACCAGTAACTCCCAATCCTACAGGAGAGGGAAGGAAGTGAGCTCGCTGAAATTCTCAAAAGATAACATCAATATTATGTGTCTGGCAGCACTTTCCTCGCTGCTGCCTTTGTGCAAGTGTCAGGTCAGGGCAGGTGGTTACGCCGCCCCGCTGTTCGCCGGGCCTGTGTAGACTCAGCATCCAGCTTTGAAGGCTGTTCCCAGCTGATAACAGTGGGAATTGCGTAATAATTGGATGTAATCGAGAGCTGACTATGCCCAGTTCTAGTCACCATAAGAAAGATAGATTAAATCTGTTTGAATTTTTATGAATGAACGAGCGGGCTGCTTCAGACCGGAACAGCAAACTTTGAATGCCTCCTCAATTAAAACTGAATGGAGGAAACATTTCATTTCGTGTTGACATTGTCGTCTCAAAACACTCGTGGTTCACTTCCAAGTGTTTAAAAGAGCAGCCGGGAGCGTTCAAGTAGGGAAGGAATTCATGGGAACGTCGGCTGACGAATGTGCTGGGCATTGTGCCTCGGAAGCATCCAGTCACGATGAGTGAGCTTGGAGTGTTCTCCATTACCCGTTATATAAACGGAACATGAAACACAACACAAGGTGTTTTGTCCGAATGTAATATTTTCAGCGTTTTAAGGAGATTTTGAACTCAAATTGAGAGCAGCAAGGTTTCTGTCAACATGCTAAGCAGTGATGGACTCTTGAATTTGTTTGATTATCCATTGTGCACATATAAAGAGTTAAGATTAAAATAGGCTGTAATGGAAATGTAGAGTCAAGTACCCAGAAGGACTCATTGGTCTGGAAGGGGCCATTTCACTAACAGAGAGAAGAGGGAATTAAAATCCAAGATGAGTAATTTGAGACATGACCCTTGGTGTAAACAGCAGATTAGGGAGGTGAAATGTACAGGTCGTGAGTATGAGAAGACCAGTACATCATCCACAAAGCCTACCAGCAACCCATTGCCTGGGTAATTATTAATTCACCAGCCGCACTTAGACCAAAGGGTTGACCGCCACCAGTGCGAGTTGATGAATGACTCTTTGAGTAAAAATGAGTCCCTGTGTTGGGTTACCGCTGTATTACCATAAAACAGTAAACTGCACCGAGACCCTACACCGCCCAAGTCATTTCCCTGTGCAGACATTCCATCTCCGCTGTTGCAATTTATTCAGATCAGACTTATTGCTTCTAGCTCAATTAAACCTGTTTGTGGGCACCCAGCGAAATTAAATGCAAATTTGTTGAAAAACCAAGAGAGTGAAAAGTATACATTGTTGAGCAAAATAATAAATTGTTGCAAGATGCATCAGAAGGTGTGATTTCGGTCAATCACAGATAAAAAAAATTCAGACGCGATCACGCCAACAGTTAAAAACGCAAGGAGTTTTGGGCGAATCGGAGTTGTTCTTGCTCAACGTCTTGCGTGTCTAAGGACAAAAAACTGTGCAGTTTGTTTCACAACAAGCCAGCGACTCGTGAAGCGAGTAGAGAATAAGTAAGCGAACGATAGATAGCCATGACATTTTTAGAACCTTGACACCTTGAAACTAGCATGCCCATTTTCAGGCACGGAATTCTGTTTGCGTGATCAAATTCGCCTTCAGACACAGCCGATGTACGTGGTTTGTAAAAACGCACTTTTCAGGCGCACTTTCGAGCAGTGGAACTGAGAATGTGTCTAAAACCCTGTTTCAAACGCCTAAACCCAATCGCGCAAATGCACCCATTGAATTGTTACAAAGCGGGACTATTTTTTATACCCCTTTCAGAGCAAAGAAATTACAGCCAAACAAAACTGTCGACCTTTGTAAGCATAAAAAACTTGGGACAAAAGAAAGTCGGTTGACGTCATGTGAACCGTTAAATTATTTGATATACAGGACAATGTTGAGGTGAGCATCATTTGCTAAATTAACGCGTTTCTGATCAAATGAGACACCTACCAATAGTTCAGCGTGTGATATACTGTTACTCGTGTACTGGACAAGCTTTTCTGTTGAGATGTGCCACGTTTCGTTCAGCTTTGAGGCGAGCAGCATGCAAGCCGTACACATCAGCTGCAGTCTGTTTTTCTTCAGGTTGGGATATGTGGATAGGAACTGGTCCATGAAATACACGGCCACAGTGAAAACATTGGGTTCCCGGCGCGACTCTTGACAAACCTACAGCGAGGGCAATTCAGTGTGAATTATCAACACTTAATTTGCCACCAGAACTGGTCATGGCTTGAGGCAATTTTATGCAAAATCTTTTAATAATAGAAAGAAACCCAACACTCTCGAGAGGTGAACCACAATTCATAAAGTCAGCTAAGTGTCTGTATTAGACACCAACCACAGTCAATTGGGTGCTTCTCCAACGGTGTCAATGGTGCAAAATGATTCTTGAATTAGCAATAAAAACAATACCTCATCAAGAGCAAATTGGATTGGTTACAATAGGGTTTAGTAACCAACAGGTCAATTAGCAAAAATACCCCCCACAAATAATGACACTCAATTCTTCAGAAACCAGAAGTGGAACCTGGATCATCATGGGAACCTGTCTCACCAGTCATTGAGACACAGAATCAGAATGCTCTCTTTTTAACTTAAGCAGGCAAACTCAAACTGCACAAGTTGGTGAACTTTGAAATGTCGCATGGTTAGGACATTGCGTTTGCATACCAGAAATTGACTTACATCAAGCATCCATTGTGTGACTATCCTCCTCATGTACGGTTTCACTTCCAATTGGAAGTCCATGTATTTGTGCGGTATGGTATAATATTCTTCTAGTCTGAGGTAGTTTGCCAAAACTCGATCATCCTCGAGAAAGACTGGGTCCATGAGTGCTTGTTTCGGTTCGCCAGCCTCCATACACAGAAGTTCTGCACCGTCTCCGATGAAAGATCCCATGATGATTATTAATTTGGTTTACAGAGTAACAGACTGTAGGTTTGTGTTACTGTGTTAGGAAGCTTGGTCAATGGGAAGAAAAAGCTGGAAGATCGATGTCGGCACCAAGCGATGAAGGATTCCAGAAAAGAAGTAGAATATATTATTACTAAAATTCAATTGTCAAAATGTCACTCTAGTTGGTAGGGACTTATTCAGTTGTTGAAAGTTGAAGTGATTGATTTGAATCGTCTAGTTTATTCTTTGATTAGCTTCTTCTTACTCTTATTCCTTAGTTAATAAATAGCGAGGTGTAGAGGGTGATTGCTGATTCAGTTGAATTGTCCTTGAGCTTGTTTGAAGCAGAAGTACCTTCAACCGTCCGAGTTTAGGTTAGCAGATAAGATGTAAAGTTAAAATGCTAGCTCCTAAAGTTTGGCCGGAGCTCGAACACGTCCTGTCCCAATGATACGCAATGGCCAACAATGTGCTGGACTTCACGATGACACACCGGCTGGTACTTGGGGCAACTGAGGGTGCGCTTTCAATAATCAACGAAATAAGGTATTTGTGTGGCATTAAAACTGAGCTAAACTACTTCAGAATGTTCTCAATCTACTGATTCTGCATCTGAGATGGTTGTTGAAGTTTGAAAGAAAATTCAGCGGTAATTTGAAGATGATTCTTGAATCCCGCTGTTGCCTCACATTTCATTCACCAATCGTACCTCGCCGAGGACAATTTCATTCACAAAATTCGCAATGACCTTCAGTCAATAATAGTCAACAACCATACGGAGCCATCGCGCAGTGATGAGGCAATTCCAAATAGAAATGTTCTTGTCTCCAAAGACCAACAATGAATAATAGAAACTTTCAGGGGCACACAATTTTGCAACAAACGTTGTAAAGTATCTATATAAAACCATGATGTCAGAAAGTATATCAAGTAGGTACGTAACCTAAAAATTAGAAGTACAAGGGGAAATTTTGCAGCACCAGTACTCTATTCAGCATAGCAGTTTCACAATCCAATTGATAATGACCAGTTTACACGACTATAGCCCTAACTTTTAGAGTCCCTGCACCACTCGGTTACATTAGGGTACAAATACACTAGGTTAAACTCTGGGATGATGACAGTTATATGTATAGACTGAAGACTACTTTGTCATATGCCCTCATCGCACACAGGCAGTCAGAATATTTCCAGAGGCCAGGAGTCAGCATACCAAAACAGGAAGTTGCAATGAGTCACTGAGTATATTTATAGTGTGGTACACCCCACTGGCTAAAATATCCTGGTACCTATCACTGCAAGCTGGGCACAGGAAGTAGCTGGTAGTTTGGCAGTGAGATGCCCCAGAAAGAGTATGTATACAGTGATAGCCATCCACTGCTCAATACGCAGGTCATCAGCTTAAAATCATGGGTCAGGTATTCTTTCGGAGAGCACTTCAGGACAACTCCCCATGATCCACCCAAACAGGTGGGCATTA
>Ga0224511_10001873_pt1 | contig 13428 bp, 7 predicted proteins | sample SF_May12_sed_USG_2_FD_169988 | JGI IMG/M metagenome (GOLD analysis project Ga0224511, IMG submission 169988) | Sediment microbial communities from San Francisco Bay, California, United States - SF_May12_sed_USGS_8_1 | ecosystem: Environmental > Aquatic > Marine > Sediment | place: USA...
ATCGACTTTAGCTCGTCTTAAACTCGACATCAAGACGAACAACATTGTCTGCTTCACGGGAGACCACTTTTTGACGGTTTTTTGCCGTGATTAAGCCGTAAATCGCTGTGTGACCGGGCCTTAACGTCGTGGAATAAATATGGCCGCTGAAGAAGGCCGTTAGGCTCCGGCAAAAATATAATTATCGTTTTTGTTTAGATAGAAAAGGCTTTAAGCGATTTCACTATATATATACACAAAATCAAAAAGATAATCCGGTTCAAGGATTTGTGTAATTAAATGAAAAAACGCGTCATTTGGGTAAATTTTATTATTTTATATATATATGTTAGCTCAATTTTGCTGTAAATGTACATCGTTTAGTATATTGAATTTAAATCCCCAGAATCTAATGTGGAATTTATCTTAACTAGGGAATTTATGAGCATTATTCTTTTTAGATTAAAACAGTATAAATACGCAAACAACAGAATTGTTATTCAACTAAAGCAATAACAATATCAAGTACATGTAAGACTTTGTAAATTGCACTGTGTATTTGAGATTCAGTTATAATATAGACAACAAATTACCCTTGAACAGTGGGTGCAGGTAAAACAACGTTTTCATTGGTTATCGGGGTTATTTGCTCCCTTATAACAACTGTGTGCATAAATATACCAGAAAAATTGTAACAAAACTGAAGTAAATGAAATGATAGAAATATTTGCATTTTCAAATAAACTAGTTTAAATCAGAGGGTTAGGGCGCATAGTTAAAATGCAATTTCTAAGGTTGGCCAATTTAATACTTCGATCAATACAACAATTTGTTGGTGTAACGAGTATCAACATAATCAATTAAAATTTTATTCTTCCATGCAGGTAGTACTTCCTGAGGGTTTCCCTTTCATCAGTTTAATTAGTACATCGCTATGAATGAGTGGTGTTAAAATTAGATTTATATTTGTGTATATTTTTAATAATGCAAGCATGTTCATATGTGGTGTCATTATGCGTTTACTTTGTCAAGTTGATTCTAAACAACTGGACTACTTGAAATTTCTAGATCACTCGACAACTGTTCATATTAAGCCGCCGCCTGCCATAATGACATTTCCAACCAATGGCACAGTGACTTTCCAGTTACTATGCATCACTAAAGGTCACAATAAGAACTGTTCCATTGACTGGGACACAGGTTCAATTTCAAAGTCACATCCAATTGAAAAACCGATTGCCAATGGTCAACAAGAGATACTGACGTCTTCAGTCAACATAACAGTAGGAAGGAATCACATTGGGACGAACGTCACATGCACAGTCTCCTGTAATTTGACTGAGGACACAATTTCTGCAATATACACTGTGGATGCCAAATGTAGGTCTTTTGTTAGATTTGTGTATCTTGTGCAATGGTTTCATTTGGTCATGTACAGACGAATGTACAAATGTAAGTACTGAAAACTTTACTGCCAAATATTGTGTTTGCTTTTTATAACACAGTTTTAACATGTATACGACACGTGTCTGCATTCTTTTGTCATTTATTTCAGTCCAAACATAAATACGAGGGCTGTTAGGTAAATTTCCGGACTGGCAGTGTAAAAACATTATGGATAAATTTATTTCTAAAAATACACTTTGTAGAAAACATTTTGCAGCGAAAACAACAATTAAACATATGTTTCTGTTAGTTTATTCGATTGTTGTTTCCGTGGTTACCTTACCCTTATATCCCCGGAGCAATTTCTAAATTACATAACAACCATACTTATCACCAGTCATAAATCAAATATTGTGAAATTTTATCTAATATATTTTGACAACGGTAATGAAATTGTGTTAAAATGTCACGCATATTATATTAAAATGACCACAATGAACAATGTATGGGGTTTGTCGTCAGAAAAATGTTATTAGTAACATATATATGTAACTTACATTTTTTGAAACCAATTTTCTATATTCTAATCCAAAGTATGTGTTTTTGCATTAACACTTGAATTTTATTTATATGTTTTTTTAGTTTTATATTACATAAAAGTATGAAGTACTCAAGTTTGAATTATTTTTCTTAATTTTGGTCAGTTACCTGAATTCTCACCTTGACTGTTTAGTTGCCAAAATGACGTAAGTTCGACTGAATATAATACGCTTGGAATTGTCATCAATATTAAGAAACAAAGTTTCAATATTACATTGAAATTTTATTTGAGTGGAGTCAACACATTTCCCCACATTAACCCGGTTCACCTACATATTGTAGGGTTAACACTTTACCAGATGGATCAACTATATAAACGTCGGTTGTATAACTTATTACATTCACACGACGGTGTTATGTTAATTTATATAATACCGTATGAGCATGGTTAGATGTTCGAAAAAAGAAGGAGATCTATAGTATGTTTCGAATAACTAAACTAAATTTTTTATTAACATGATTGCTTGTTGTCTGAACATCAAAAGGTGAAGTTTAGTGTACATAAATAATATTCAAAACTAGACCTCCTCGTTAAATAAGCAATTTTCTTTATCTTGTGTTTAAAAGAGTTTTTTTTGTAAACACAGATGCACCATCGGTCAGTATTTCGTCTAACAAAACTCAAATGTCTAATGGAGAGAGGGCGATCTGCTTTTCCGACAGTAGACCTTTGTCAAACATTACATGGAGCAGTGGTGGGAAAGAAGTAAATGTTTGCACCGAAAGTGAATCTTGCCGTTTAATGAGTGGCATTGTCAGTGCGGGACCTGTCAACTATACCTGCAGCGCCCAGAACTCGATTGATTATGCTGAGGATAACATTACAATTGAAGGAAAAGGTAAATGTATATGTTATTTACAAAGAATATCGTTTTAGTTTAATATTTTAACCATTAGCCTACCTATAAATCCTTAATGTGACGCCCTGTAGAACATTTGTCTTAACAATCGACATCCACCATAAATCCAGATTCCGCTTATTTTAAATTAGTTTAGTCAAGAGTCAGGTAAGTGCAAACTTTACATATATCGTTTATACTTTACCATAACTTTGTCACTGTGTCATGTTTGTAAGAATGTATTTTAAAGAATCTGGTATTTATAGAAGCAGAAACAAAATTCCTATGTCTGACAGTCTACCATTGTATGCAACATTTCTTATTTTACAAAACTGGATATGATGACTTGTGACCGTCGTCGTATGTCATGCGTCGTACGTCGTGGGTAAACATTTTCACTAAAACTTCCCTTCTAAAACCGGTCATGAGATGAACCAAAATGCAATTATAAAAAAATACTATCGCCTGGAACCACATGCCTTATTGCTTTATATTTGGTATATACCATAATCTCAAAATTTGTTTAGTGTATCCATGGGGTCAAACTTTGCCACGCACTAGGTTATCAAAGTTATCAATGAGTTATTTGTTAAAATCTTTAAATGCCTTCTTCTCCTAAACCGCTAGTTCCAAATGAATTAAACTTTATGGGAAGCTCAATTGCGTTTAAAGAAACATGTATGCTTTCATGTTCATTTTCCTTCCGTTATGAAATCACATCATCGCGGGGCATCTTGCTACAGCAAAACTAACGTCGCACGTTTAAAGGTCATTCTTATTTTAGAACAATGTTTATATAAAAGCGGTTAAAACGGTTTATATGTTGTTGCAAAATAAATGGGCTACTACAATTCTGTACTGACATTTCTCTGAGTGAGAAAAGTATCAATAATCTAGTTTAATGTAACGTGATATACATCACTGTTAAAATGTTATACAAAATGTTTAATTTCAACCAAGGCTGTGATATGAGCTTTAAACAACAACTTATTAAATTATCTTTCTTTTTATAGATTGCTAAAACATGTTGGTGACGTGTAAGTGCTTCATATGGTGGTTCACGCATCCACATTAACATTTATGAAATTAAAACATTTTTTAAATATAAATAAAAAATGTATGTAAAAAACTTGTTCCTAAGTTTAAATGGAATTATTTGATTTTTTTTAAAAAAACAGCCCCAGTCCGTGACCTTTATGAATGACCCTCGTATAAAAAGTATTTGTTTGATCTTTGAACATATTATTTTCCTTAATATATATATATTTTTTTTTTCTTTTTTTTTTTACTTTACACATCTTAAGTTGCTGTTTAGTATTAACAAAAATGTCCTCAACCTTCACTTTCTTTAGTCTTTTTAAATAAGTGTAGGTAGACTAGATTTGAAAACACTGTTTTGTAAATACAATATGTATTACTAATTCATTATGAGAAACAGAATGCGATGAAAATCGCGTACGTAACGTAACTAATATATGTTAATAAATTTAGATACATACGTATAAACACTAGGTTAAGTCTTAACTCAAGCGCACTTGCTTTTCATGTCTAAATTTATACACATTTATGATAGGTACAACTACACACATTAGCGATAACGTTGAGGCCAATAGAGACGATTCTAGCCGCGTGTCAAATAAAACGGAAGAATATATTGAGACCAATGAAAAAGAATCTAGCCGCGTGTCAGATGATCCGGTGTTTATTGTGCTAGGAATGTTTCTGGCTGTACTTGTGCTGGCCATTGCAGTGGGAACGTTCTTTCTGTTGTCACGTATGTAGTTTAACACATGCCATACAATGAACTGTTTATTGTTATTTAAGTATTAATTAGCTTAATCAAGCTATTTTTTATCACAGTAATCATATTTTTTTACTATTGTTTGTCTTTCTGGCATAGGTTTTTATTGTACGTATTAAGCAATGGGCATCTTCCTATCAATGACATATTTTTAAGATTTTATTACATGTAAGTATTATATGTAAAAGAATGTGTTCTGAATATCATTAAGTATTCATTTTGTGATATTCTTGTTATAACTTATCTTTCATTTTGAGCTTTCTGTGATATTAATGTGATAATTGAATCCTATTTATAATATGTATACACAATTTAACCTCTCTATGTCATGCCATCAGTACCAAGGACCACAATGGAAAAAAGAGCCTGCTATATATATAATACATATAATATAACACCTGTTAAGGACAAGCATTAAATATTTTGAAAACGACAAAAACTTGATATTTGCACTATTATGAAATAACGTATACAGTGGCGCTAAGGTCATTGAGTTAAACTCACTCTAGTCAAGTTAAGTAGACTTGAGAAAGCACTTAAAGTGATTCACTTGACTGTGTTGCCTCAATTGTAATAATTTTGATTTATAAAGCAAAATTGTAAGGATGACCATAATGCACTAGTCTCTTTAACTTAATCGTACCATACCCGTGATACATATATGAAATTTAAATATAAAATAACTATTTTAACAGGCCACTTGAATCGCAATTCTACAGCACGAAAACGAAAACAAAAACTGTCAAAACCAAAAGCTCCAAGTGCAGTAAGATAAAGACATATTAAAGGGTTTTGAACGTTTTCATTGACACACGAAACATTTAAAGTGTATGTTTAAAAGGATAACAAAGATATAAAATGGATTTCAGAAAACAATGTGCATGTTAACCAAACATTAGTTTGACAGGTGTAGAAGAGATAGGTAGTGGAGGTGATGGTGGTGGTGATGTTGATCGTTATTATTATTATTATTATTATTATTATTATTATTATTATTTAAAGTGTCATTATTATAATTACTTACATTTTGTTTTCAGGGCCAGTAAAGCAGTTGGTATGTGTGTAAACATCTCTTAAATTATTTCAACTATGTATTATCATTGAGGTTTGGAGTGGCACTCATTACTGTTCGGAAACAATCGTAAGCTAGGTCGGGTGTTTGCGGTTATTTAATCCACAGTCGAGTATTGGATTTTATCTCATAAACGGTTATTGACATGCACAATAAATAGAAATAATTAGTACAGCGGTTTGAGTGAGCACCTGTCACACCATCGGTTAGAGTTCGAATACCGCTAGAAGAAGTTTTTTAACCTTTTTGCTTAGTTGTGTTTAATGCGCATATTACGAAGGACATAGTCTTTTTGCGTCGGTTTTCAAATATTATTTTATTTTATTTTAGATTCTTATAGCCATTCTTCTTATTCAAAGACATGTTCAACTCTGTACATGTACATGCATCTGAAGCTACTATGCGATTTCAACCCCAATTCCATTGTTTTAATCGTGGAAACTTTCCGGTCTCATAAAACTGGTTCAAAATAAATACGCATATGTTGAGAATCGAACCCAAAACGTCAGCGTGACAGCGCATCACCTATAACACAGACCTAAAGACGATTTACCTGAAACCCACTTACTTAATTACCATGTAGCTATACGATATTACATAGGTGACCTGTTTAAAAGTCAATTCGATTCGTTAGTTTTCTATTTATAAGCTCGACTGTATACGGAGAATGCATGCGTGCCACTTCAAACCTCAATGACAATATATATATATTGATTAAGTTGCATAACATATTTTGAAAAATCCTTCGTTACAAATTGCTTTTATTTGTAGCCGTTTTTAGAAATACGTACTTATAAGGCAATTGCGTTGCACTTGTGGTCTCTTCAAATGCTGTCAGAGATGACTTCTTGACTGTGATGAGTGTTTCTTAAGAGCTTTAAATTATGTCGCATTACTAACTATAATTATAACCAGTCAACTTTACTGAGTTAAACTGTAGGCGTAGGTCAACACCAAAAGCGTAGCTGCATATTGTGTTTATGTTTCGATGAGAATTGTATTATTGAAAAAAAAATTATTAGAGCATTGAATAATAAAAACATTCAAGATAAGTGTTGTGTTGATATTTTGTTTGTATGGTTAACGTTGTAGAGTTCGAAACCTTAAAGTTGTTATTATGTTTTAGGGAGTACCAGTTTAATGTTTTAATATTTATTTTAATAAAATAAATATCCAGACAACCCGCATCCTCTCCAAGTTTTGAATGTTCCCCAAGACCATGCAACCTACGCCCAAGTTGTGAAACCAAAAGGTACTTCGCAACCGATGCCTGCTGCGGCTACATCAAACGAAACACGCGATCACCATGCAGAAGCAGGTCCTTCCTATCACAATGAAGGTGCATACGCACAGGTAGTCAAACCAAAACGGCAACAGCAGAACCCACCAAAGGTAACGTGTGTTTTCGTTTCTTTTTTGTGTGTATTAAATTATTAAGCGCAGTATTTTAAAACAACATGAAGGCAAATTAATAAAATAAAGCTGATGCAGCTGTCTTTTTGTTTCCGCTGTAATTGTTGTTTTTGCTGCCGTTTTACCTGTTTACTTTATATGATGTCCTTATGTCGTTGTTATTGTGATTTGAGCTGCTACATCATTATTGGTTATACTTATGTGTGCTTAAAGATGTGTCAGTCAAGATACACAAGTTTCCATCCATTGACAGGCACTTGTGGCGACCTCACAAGACAACACTCTTGTGTACGCCGATATTGACATCGCACACCTTCAAAAGGCCCTGGTATCCGCCCACGGGACACTAGCGTCCTCTGGCAAAGCAGAATCTTCTAATCTCCAGGCACACGACTCCTCCCGCAAGGTGAAATCCTCTGCCCGAAAGAAGGCAAGCAATGCTGCTGTTAAGACACAAGACTCCACCGACAAGGCGCAAGGCTACTCCCTCAAGAAGGAAGTACACTATGCTGATAAGGCACAAGGCTCCGCCTTCAAGGTGCAAGGCTCCTCCCTTAAGACAACAGGCGCCACTCGCAAGGCAGAAAAATACACTGATCAGGCACATGGCTCTTCCCTCAATGCAGAAGCGGCCGAGCCTACTGCGTACGTCCAGATTGACTTCACAAAGAAGGCTCCTCCCATACTGAAACCTGAAAATATTATTTATGACAACTAGATAATGGTCGTTGATATTTAAACCTAAATTGTTGGAAACATCCTTATATTCAATATCCTATTCTCACCCTCGTCCATGCAGTGTTTATAGTAATTGACATAAAATATTTTAAAAGACACACCATAGGTCAGAATAAAAAAGATGTGAGAATTGAAATCAACATAAGAAGTTTTAAACCCTGTCGCTCTTTCAGTGCAGGGTTTTGGTGTGTTAAATGACACATAACACTATTGTATATGTACAAACATTCCTCTTGTAACTAGGCGTCATTGGTTACATCTAGAGCCACGATTGTCTTGGATTAAAAGTATAACTAATTATATTAGTGCACACTTCAAGCCCCCAGTGAACAGTTTGGGCATATACATGGAAAAACTCAAATCTAAATAACTGCGTGATAAGGTATAAACGTTAGGCACCATGTGCTAGTTTGAAGAAAATTGTGCACAAACCAGAACCATTTCAATATGGGGGAAATCATTTTCTTTGCCATGGGACGAGAAAAAGGATTTACATCGGTTTTCATGCATTTTTCATATTTTTAAATATGTTGTCATCATACTTTTAGGAGTTAGACATTCAACATCACATGTCATTACTGAGACTCATGTCTAAATTATATTTTAGACAAGGACTTTCCAACCCAAAACTATGTGCTCTTGTCCCTTTAACCTTACAGGTTTAAATTAATTCTCTTTAAAACGAAGTATCATTAATCTTTGAAACAATATTATAATTTTTACCAGTTTTAAATAACAAGATTAAAAAACAAACAGCAAACGTATGTTGATTTGAGGCTTTTTTAAAATACGTTTTTATTTTCATTAATACATGTGTTGTATAATTATACCTTCAGTTTGTAAAGTTTTTTATCTGCTCGCAATTTTTCCCTTTCTGTTTAATTTTGGGCTTTCCGCATACCAATCCCGTATGTATTTCCCCTTTTGAAAGTGTGAAGGATGTATAAACAACGTCTTGTCTTCATTGTTTGCTATTTTTAAACTATGTTTACTGGTTTTCTTATTTAATTCCATAACCTGTTTTGATGCGGCAAAAACTAGGAAGATTATATTTAGTGTGCTTTGGTCAGAGGTTAAATTCATAAACCTTTAAGAATGTGACATAAGTGATCACAGTTGGAGTTTTACATTCAGTTTATTTGTAATATTTATTTTAGTATTTCGTACGAGGCTACATAGCATTTCGTACCTTCAAAGGGACGGTTATTTTGTCCCTTCGTGTCTTCTGATTGACATTGTAAAAACATGATTTTGTTATTGTTTCAACATGTAAAGGAAAGAATTTCACAGATTTTTCCTTTAAGTTCCCCTTTAACTGAAGTGGTTCAGACAGTTGTGTCACTTATCATTAACATCTGGGGAATCTTCAAGAATTAGTTCGTTTTTTTTTCTAGGGAAAGAAAATACGTGTGTAAATGTGTGCATGTTTTTAATTCAACTAATATAGAATATGGATTAAAGCTTTATTTATTTTGAATATGTATTTTTGTTTGCTTATTTGTTTTGACTCTATTTTACTGCTTGTTTGTAGCAATAAAAAACAAAAACGTAGTACATCTATTTTTTATTAAATATGTATGCTAAATTATCTTGACAATAGTGGGTTTTTTTCTAATTGGAAATTTTCATGAGTAAAAAAATATATATAACAAACACATAGCAAGAACATCAGACACCAGAAAACAATGGTCTGAAGTGGTTCTACCAAGTGGCTCGGCTTGTTACTGAAGCGGATGTTTTCACAAATACAACCATATTGTTCCACTTTATTTGGATATAGATATTTTTACGATGCTGTGTATTGATGTATGTCTTTCTGAAAGAAAACTAAAACACAGATCTTTAAGTTTATTAAAAATATATGAAAACATGCTATACAATTAAATGTTGAACGACAAAATGTCTTAAATTGCGGGTTAACAAATATGTATAATAGACAAGCGCTTAGAGCTTTTTATTGCCAATTGCAATTCGAGAACACAAAAATATGACGCAATGTGCTGGTTGCATGCCCGGTACCGTTATATGACACAATGTGCGGGTTGCACGTCCGGTATCGTTTTATGACGCAATTTGCGGGATGCACGACCGGTACTGCCATGTACAGTCGGGTATAAAAGAGACGTTTTATTTTAACATGAATTCTTACTAGGAACGTAACGTCCCGGCTGCAGTAGCTGTACTCAAATACATTTAAACTGAAGTTAGTTAAATCCACATTGCTTATGATTAAGAAAATATATCATTATATGTAAATAGGTTGCAGTACGTGTTGGAATATGTTATCGCTATAACAACTCACAAAGTACAAGTTAAGTACTTTCGGGTAGAAAAGAAACGTATTAATTACACATGCGTTCTTACTAGGAACTAGGGCTGGGACGATAAGTCAATATCTGTACACTATCGATACGTATCGATACGGTCATCATGTTGTACTGATACATCTGGAAGTATAATTTCACACTTGACTTTCATACACTTGAGCAAAAGACTTAAGCATATTGAGTTTGATCTTAATATTGTTGAACTAATACTTTGTTTATTAAACAATGGTACACACTATAACCCGGTCGGGATATTCTGACCAGTAAACAATAACAATAACACGCTTGTATTGATGTGAATAGGGGTAGCGGATTATAAACATAAACCTATATCTATCAATAATGTCTTTATGTTTTGAACTAGATTGTCATTTTTCGCAATTACCTGATAGCGTAATGCTAAGCCTTGCGGCGTGCCATCCCGGCGACTAGGGTTCGAATATCATTTTTTCTAAATATTTTCTGTTACAAAACTGGTTCAACAAGTTTTCAGGGAAGTTTGTTTATTTCGTGCCGTAAAGGGTCTTGCCACTTGAACATATACTAAATACATTTTAGCATATTGCGAAAAGTTTTATATACTTCATTTTTGAGACATATGTTTGTAAAAAGCATCCTTCAAATAGTGACCCTCAATGTTAATTATCAGAAATATTTATGGTGATGATAAAAACGTATACATGACAAACATTAAACCATAATGAAAAATCTTGAACTTATATTTATATTGAAAATACAATGTAGATTTGTTAATACAAATGTATAAAATTATATTACTATTTCATATAAAATACAAAAAAATATATAATTTTCCAGTTTCGAACCTTCGCCCATAAAAGTAGACAAATAAGTCCACTGTTTAGCCCACTGAGCCATTTCACCTATGTGACAATGATGGAACGAATAATGTAGGATTTGAACTAAACTGTCGATTACGCAAATCTTTAATGTAGGTCAGTTAAGGTTGAATATTGATACACCTGTTTACATGTAATGAACCCAACCCCAATAGCCCGACTGGGTTATACACACGTAATCATTTTGCTTTAGCATTAGTATTTGTTCGATTCACTGTATAGATCAACCCAAAACATCTACTTTGTTGTTAAATTTTAAAATTCTTGATGTTTAAACTTTAAGTCGTGTATATGTGTATCGTATCGAATACGTATCGTATCGGCAAGGTCCGTATTAAATACGTATCATATCGGCTGCTGGCCGAATCGTCCTAGCCCGTTATGTCTCGGCTGCAGCCGTGGTCAGTAGCGATGATATTGGTCAATGTCGCAGCTTTTTGGAATGCTAGGTGAAATATGTCCCCGTCCTACTAAGTCTTGTTTCGATTTTTTATAATCTCTTCCAATATGATTTGCATTATTGAAGTGATTAATGTAACTATGTTTTATATTTATATTTTTAATTTTTTGCGTTATCTTGAAAATTAACTCAATTAATTACATGTTTTCTCCTCACATAAAAAGGGGACTATTTTACTGAAAACACAAAATACCCACTTTAAAAATATGTTTATTTCCAGGTGTTTTTTTCTTATAACAGGTTCAAGACCTTAAATAGGTTGTTTTGAAGCATTAAACTGATCTACCTATTCAAATTTTATAGTACATAATGTTGTGCATGTCTTAGGCCTAATTCCAGTGCCACGGTGTATATCCCGGTGCGTCCCGGTATTTGATGCCGATGGACCGGGATGAACCGGGCAGATGCGTAAAGCATTGGTCACACTGTCCCAGGTACACAGCCCCGGTACGTCCGGTTTAGACACTGGGACCAACCGGGACAGCTAGCTTAGCGGGGCCGGGACAGTGTACAAATGTATACTCGGTTTACCGCATCATGCAGGTTTACTACGGTTTCACCCGGTGGTCTTACGGTAGAAAGACGGATCATGCCAGAATAGCTACGGTGATGTCCCGATTCTTCCCGGAATAAGCCGAAACGGTGAGCCCCTGTTGTTTAACACGGCTTAACCCGATTTCATGTGTTCTTTCTGGCGTCGCTATGATTGTGGTACTGGTTGTCTCTGATGTCCAAACCGGGACGCACCGTGGCTAGGATAGTAGGAACTAGGTTTTACGGATGTTTTAATAAGTGCAGTTTAAATGTATATAGAAAGAAATGGTTCCATACAGATGCTTTTTGTTTGTTTAAAAGGCAAATTATGTTTTTTAAAACATCGGGACTAAAACTATCTATGTAAATACATTCATCTGAGATAGAACCAAGGACGTTTAAGAGTGCACACTTAAACAGTAAGCTTGATCAGTGCGTGTTTATATAACTCAACTTTATGTGCTTGGAAAAAACACAAAAATAACCTCAACTACTAAGGATTTAACACTTTAAAAAATTCTTTTTTTTTAAATAAATAAAAAGGGGGTTGTATTGAACGTTTAAATCATTTTAATTATATCAATAATTTGCTTGTTTTTTAATTAGTGTCCACCCCTTTTTGCGTGGTTAAAACAAGGTTTTAGATACAGCCCGACGTTTATAAGCCATCAGATAAGTAAACATAAATCATCTGCAAACAAATGTTGCATAGCAAAACAGACAGGGTCATGCTTTCGCGTTCTTTGATACAATGGCTCATACAATGGTAGAACAAACAACATACTACAGTACAAGGGATATTACGGCCGCAACACACAAATATTACATGAACATTTTACATGAACATTTCACATGAACGTTTTAGAGTTTTAATAATATGTATATTTCTATTCATAATTAATAATAATATTTCATTATTCCAACAAATGCTGTTTTTTTTACCGCCGTCATACGGTCAACGATGATCATCGGAGGTCAAACCAGATTCGACTGAGCATTGCAAAAAATCCTCAAACCTAATTTATCAAACATCAATTAGAAGAATACTGAATACGACGAAAGTACTCATTACCACTTAACAAGGCCACTTAGAAAAGGAGAGTATAAAAAGCAACAGCAAAAACGGTGGAGGGGTCATATTATTATCTTCTATTGGATTTCACATCCGTTGTAATGCATGCCCGAGTGAGTGTACAGTGCTTGCATGTTTTGTCTGCACAGTTTGTTGTATTGTGACTGACCTTGACCAAGAGATTAGTGCGTATGACAACTTGTAAACTTCGTCAGCAATCTGATAATTGACCTATCGACAGCCCGCCCAACATGGCGTCTTGACGGACCAGCTTTGTCGGGCCATCTATTGTATTCACTTGTCAATCATGCCTATGCAAATTGCTATCACCATCACCTAGTCCGATAATT
>Ga0224511_10001874_pt1 | contig 13427 bp, 6 predicted proteins | sample SF_May12_sed_USG_2_FD_169988 | JGI IMG/M metagenome (GOLD analysis project Ga0224511, IMG submission 169988) | Sediment microbial communities from San Francisco Bay, California, United States - SF_May12_sed_USGS_8_1 | ecosystem: Environmental > Aquatic > Marine > Sediment | place: USA...
CTTTTGAGGTAACCTCACAGTATTTTGCTTATTTCATTTCAATATAATCTCTAGTTTTTGAAAATGACAAATGGACTTTTTTGGGGCTGCTTTGGGCATTTCAACATGTATCACCACCTTAACTTCTTTCGCCTTAAGCTCCAATATCATTAAAACGTTGCGCTCTGACAATGCCTTAAAAAGTTGCGTTTTTAATGGCCTCTAGTAAATTTGATTCATGTTTCGCATTTTCAACTATTAGTTAGGTTATATCACGGCGGTCCGACTACCTCACCAGCATTTCCGAGTTTACCAGAACCTGCATCTGTTCTCTAGATAACACTACCGTCCAACGTGTCAGACAGAGGGGACAACTACACTCGGCATAGTGCAATGTCTAGTGTCAATTATCAGGGAGCAAGTGTGTTGCTCCTGGCTGGGCTTTTACCCCTTGTCCGCACATTTGCAGTTCGTTGCTCTACGGGCGTTGAAATATGCAGCCTACACGTCGACAATTGTTGCTTTGGTCGGTTATATAGTTATAACATATGTGCTGCAAAGAAAACTATATTATGATGCTTAACTAAAAAACTGTTTTTTTACAGTTCGACTGAGTCAGTATTTAAATATCTTTTACCTCATACGGTGGCCCGAATAAGTAAGTCTCTAGGATTATTCAAGATAACGCAACAACTGTATGTTATCAACCAATGAGAACGTTGCTTTTATGAATAATGATGATGCATTGGTTGGTTCGTTTTAAGCCTTTTTAAGCTCATGCGTCTACTTCATACAGGCACATTATTATAGCTTAATCTTAATGCAGTACATCGCCTGGTTTTATTTCAAATTGTGATAAATTGATGGAGTAGTTTCGCATTTAAATGTCTTTCATAAATATGTATGAATGTATGTCCAAATGGTAACCGTTATATTTCCTATGTATGCTTAGACCCTCGAAGACCCTTTGTTTATAAAACGCTTAAATATATCTTGCATTACGTATTTAAGTTATATTATAATCTATTATAATACAGTTTTTCAGTATTGTATTGCATTGGATTGCATTGCATTGCATGTTATTGTATCGTATTGTATTGTATTGGTATAATATGTACGTTTTGCAAATCACTTCCTTTTTTGAAATTAAAGAAAAGAACAAATTATACTACACGTGGAGGGATGCGACGGTAAAACTGATACATGTATTTGTTGAAATAAACATTGACAAACAGCAGCTTGAAAAGTTAAAATAAGATGACGTTTTCCGCGTTTAACAATGTAATATAAAATTAAATAATGTCCTAGAAAATGCCCCCACAATGGCTCTATACATGTAGCTACTCGTACGTTATAATAACAGTTGGTCTAGCATTTAAGATCATTAAAACATTAAGACACGTTCCTTCTAGTTAGTGAACCAAATCGAGAACAATTTCTCTACCCCCGCATGTTTTGATACCCCAAACAGTACTTGGTCAGCATTTGAATGTTTGCAGAAGTAATTTAACCGATGACCTTTACAAAGCTTTTTATTGAAGTAATTGTTGTTACGCTTTATACTGGCGTAGGCGAAAATAAATAACGGGGCTAGTTAGAAAACATCACATCTTTACGTTAAATCTTACCTAAATAAATTATCGTTTTTTGTGTTAGGTCATGTGATGTTTGACTGATCGATATAACTATAATAGTCTGCTTAATTTATGTATTTGACCGTTTGCTACTTTAAGTTCATGGCCAAAACAAGAATGACTTTGATGCGAATCACCAGAGTTGACCGAAAATGCTGACAACTAGAGAATCAAAATATGTGATTGACTGGACAGTGACAGTCAGAAATTTATATTTCATTGAAAAAATTAACAACACATTTAATTGCATAACGAACTTTGAGGATTTATTTAAAATGAGGTTAATGACCACTGAAGGTAAAACAATAAAATATATAATCATTATACATATATAACAATCTGTATTTAATTTTGACCCAATGCAAAAGGCCAACTCTTTTCAACTACACCACCGCACCTAACCTCATTATAATTCATGAAAAAACACATAAAAATGCATGGAACAATACTGATGTTATGAACATGTTTAAAAAATGTTATGATATAAACACTTGTAAAGAAAGTCCGGATTATATAAACTACTATTTCTAATTTAATAAAGAGATACTTTACATGCATAAAACAGATGGAAACGAATATGAAAACTCATAATAATCAACAAACATCGGGATAATAAAGTTCAGATTTAACGCGTTATCGTAAATGTGTGTATACCATAAAGTTATATTATGGAGCTTATAAAAAGTGTTAATTAGTGACAATTAAATGAAATAAATGAAAAACTGTAATAACCACACTTTTGAAACCATCACAAGCCCACATGTTGATTTGACACGGCTATTTAAAAGCTGTAAAATCTGTTAAACGATTATTCAAAATTTATCAATCAAATACACCCGCCAAATAAAAGTAGTCCCGTGTTTAGTAACGCTGACAAATGGTTGAGTAAGGGAGAGCAATGCTACATATATGAACAATTGTTACATCTGCGTTTTTCTTTCTTGATAAGCAAAACATAGCGCACACATTCTAACTACCGCCGATCACGTATACACAATCACTCTCTAAATCAACATTACATTAAATACTTGTATATTTTATGTTATGCTATATTAAAACATATTTTCTTTCCACTGTCTTATTAGTGGCTTACTACCATGAAAAACGTCCTAATAAAATACACCTATAAATAAAGTCTATATCATATAAAATATTATAAAAACAATTTTGAAATAACATCTAAAAGTAGTTGTGTGACGTGCTGCATTGCTGGTATGTTTTTATAATATAATTGAAGTTATTGACAGCTTTTCACTAATCTTTCCCACACATTCTTAAATTACAAATCCATATATTTAAGCACAAATTAGGCATATTTTGTGAATATACTGTGAATAAAAGCATGCTTAGCATTTGGTTGTGTGCAAAAACCAACGCTATGAAATAGCATCGTTGACAAATGTCTTCTAATTTCGTACTACAAAATTAAATAACCATTACTGTATTTCACTGTCATCCAAAGATGTTCTGTTCTTAGGTAATTTTTATTTTTGACACAAATGCCAATATATGTGCTCTGTGTTACTCTTGTCATGGGCTGCGTCTCTTTAGCTTCGTGCTGTACGTTTTAATTCTATTTGGGTCGCGTTAGATTCTTAAAAAAGATTGTTTTATATGCGGTCTTTCTCCGCGTTGGTATTGCTTTCAAAGTCATTTTGGTTTAGTTCGGAGTGTTGCGTGCACGTGTAACCAATCATGGACATGTCATTACCGGGTGCGTGTGAATGGGTTGCATCAATAACTTTGGTCGACGTTGGGCCACTGTTTATGTGAGTGTAGACATGTTCTGCGTCTGTTTTGTCTTTTAAGTTGTTCACTGATGTGCTGTTGAGTTCTTCATAATGTTCGGCGCTATGTTCATGTACTACAATATTTGTAGGTAAATCTATCGGTTCATCTCTACTCGCATACGCTGGAATACTAGTATCACTTTTTCTCCACTGTGGATGATTTCGAGTTTCAGCTTGGTTTTGTTTTGATTCAACTCGGTAATTCCTAGAAGAATTTTTCAAAACTCAAAAGAATATGTTTTAGGTGATATTATAAACAATAACAATTTCATTGGAATATAGATAATCCATTCTATGGAACAATTCCGTTGGTTTGAACAACAAAAAAATCCACAAGTACGTATATAAAACAATTTCACATTTTGTTTTTAAATTTTACTATCTGCCTTTTACTATTATAAGTGAAAAATCAAGTTGATAAAAATCATTAATGAGTAGGCATTAGGAAGAAATCATTTACAGGCCACAAACTACTTAAACACGTCACTAATATAATGTTGTTGGGACATTAAAAGGGTTTTATTCGCATTATAATAAGTACGAGTATATAGTTATTCAAATGTCTGTGCAAATCAACGTTTTCAACACTCAAATAACGTAACACAGTTTTGTCGAAAAAGCATGATTATTATAATTGTTACCTTACCTTATCAAACATACAATTATGAAGACGCAAAGCAGCAGGGCCACTCCACCGACAGATACACTAATGAATGCTCCAGCCGGAAGCGAACCATCGTCTAAAATTGATACGAAATAAGGGTTTCTTGTGCCACTTGTTTCTAATTGATCTGGATATTTGTGTTTACTTTGTGTAAGCCAATTTGTTATAGCGCCCTACAGCTTGACTTTATTAACTTAGTCTAACATTTATTTTAATTTGATATTTTTACATCTATATTTCTATGCAGATTCTAGTTTGTATTCGATACTGATATTCAGAAGTAATAATAATTCTTAAAATGTCATGGTATTTATTTCTATTTGTTTGACCATACATTTTATCATACACTCATAAACAATAAAACAATGATACTAATTGTTTACTTGAATGTGCAGCGTATCCTTTACTAGGAGGATTACGGTTCGTTGACAACTTTGTGGCTGTCGGTGACGATGCCAATATAGTTGTTGATGTCATTGTTACGGCGGTTGTCTTTGGTCTTGTTTCTGCAGTTGTAGTCGGCGTCGTGTCAATTGTTGTGGTGTTTACAGTGTACACATTTATTATGTGTTTTGTCGTTGGTGATGCTGTTGTTCGAACTATTATATTAAAAAGACATATATTAGAAAGGCATACTAATTTTGAAATGATACATTGCGAACAAAACAATCCAGAAACGGTTATCATTAAATGACGTTAACCATTCATTCAATAGTCTACACAAATACGCAGTTGTAAGTTGATTTCTTATCATTGACGCCCTTATATTACGTGCATTTTTACTTTAAATTGCAAAAGTATATTAAAATGAAATGTAGCTTACCTATTTGTGTTTGTGGATAACAATGGCACAATTGGGACGTTATGAAAGTGCCTGTAAAAATGGGAGTCTAAATTTTTTATAAACAAAATGTATGTATACCAGTGTACGAAAGACGAAAAAGCATGCTGGAATAACGTTTGAATCAAATTCAGCCAAGATATATTCCACCAGTCGATTATCCTTAAACAAAATGAAACTTTGTTAAATAATCAATTTTTAAAGGATGTTAATAAACAATGAACTGTTAACTGTTTTAATTTATGTTATCTCACGAAGGTAAAATCGATTTATGAAGTGTGGGTAAATAATTGTTGAAAAGTATGATATAAGCTTGATATTGCAAAACCGCATAATTGGAAACTACATAATTAAAAAAAAGTTTTATCTGATTTTTTCCAAATCTTTAAAACAGAATTGTTGAAGTGATCTCATTAAAATTAAGGAAAGTATGTGTGTCATACAGAACTCGTATGGTGAGCACTATAAATAACTGAGTTGTGCATGGCTGAGAGCACTGGTCAGTAAATATTAATTAGAAACCAAAAAAGAATGTTATATATGTTCACGGAACGCATAGTCAAAAATAATGTAGCTCTTTGATGTTAGTATCAATAAAAGCCTCACTGTGCCCACAAATTCGATTATGTTATTACATTTGACACGGTGTTACTCTGTTTATCGTAAATCTCTACACAAATACTTATACATACGACATTAAAAAGCAAACATAGTGTAAATTGTCAAAACATACTTTTTAAAAAACAAAACACACTTATACCAGTGAACGAAACGACGATGAAACAAGCGAAGATCAGTTTCGAATCAAACATTTATGTCCAAACATATTAAATATACTAGTCGCTTATTAAAACACTTTTTTAAACTTTAAAAAGAAAAATACACAATGAAACTTCCTTTTTACTAAACAAGATAAAACTAGTGGAAGAGTTTCGGTTGACAAGGACACATTTATTATTAACGTTTCGTTATATTTTATCTTCCAGACGTAAACATATAACATTTTAAATCCCTATCTATCGAGTTTGGATTAAAGATTAGAATGACACATGGTTGAAATTGCAACTTCGCACATAATTGTTACGACCGTATATCGGATTTATGCTGTTTCATGAATTTCAAGCTTATCAGTTTAAGAAGTTTCTTTCACATCGATAAATGTTTTATCACGTGAGTTGGCCTAGACAATTTGTCATGGCAATCGCAATCTTGTGCCGATTGCAAATACCCTTCATTTATTACAGCTATTGACTACATTCCCACTTTTGTAATTCAGTAATTTTGCTACTAAACACGTGTCAATTCAAGACTGATAAACTTCCGACACCTGAAATAGTAACTTACACATCCGCCTCAGCAATTTGCATGTACTTAACAATTATTATAGTAAAATGTACAATGGTGAACAATTTTAAACCGTCTCTTAATTTTTCAACGATACAGTCACTATCGGTACACTGTCGATACACAAATCAAACGATACGGTTATCATGCTGTACCGATAAGACAACGATTACAGCCGCGAAAAGAATAATAATAGAATCATCTGGAAGCATAATTGCACACTTGACTTTAACACACTTAAGCAAAAGACTTAAACATATTGAGTTTTATCTTAATTATGTTGAACGTATACTATGTGAATAAAGCTATGGTACACACTATACAGGTAATCATTACGCCTAGCACTAGTATTTGTTGGATTCACTGTATAGATCAACCCAAACATTCACGTTTTTGTTGAAATCCAAAATTCTTGATTTTAAAACCTAAATAAGTATCGTATCGAATAGGTATTGTATCGACAAGGTCCGTATTGAATACTTATCAATACGGCCGCTGACCCAGCCCTAGTATCAATCCGTTTCTTATTCCCATGTAACAAAGAATTGGTCGACAGAATAGAACAGATTTTGTTTTTTCTGATAACGTGTTCACATGCTGATTAAATGAAACATGTCGCCGGATTGTGTGCTTGATAACATATGTTTTTATGTATTGTGTTGTAGGTAGAATTATAAATACAATCCGTTATAAAATATTAATGATACCCCTTTACCCCTTGTCCGCACATTTGCAGTTCTTTGCTCTACGGGCGTTGAAATATGCAGCCTACACGTCGACGATTGTTGCTTTGGTTGGTTATATAGTTATAACATATGTGCTGCAAAGAAAACTATATTATGATGCTTAACTAAAAAACGGTTTTTAGACAGTTTGGCTGAGTCAGTATTTAAATATCTTTTACTTCAAACGCTGGCGAGAAAAAGTGAGTAGTATCTCTATGATTATTCCAGATAACGTAACAACTGTATAATATGAACCAATGAGAACGTTGCTTTCATGAATAATGATGATGCATTGGTTGATTCGTTTTAATAGGCAGTTTTTTTAAAAGCACATGCATTTACTTCATATAGGCACATTATTATAGCTTAATGTTCACGCAGTACACATCGCCTGGTTTTATTTCAAATTGTGATAAATTGGTGGAGTAGTTTCGCATTAAAATGTCTTTCATAAATATGTATGAATGTATGTCCTAAAGGCAGTCTGCGATTAGTCTATAAGCCCGAAGCCCGAGTCGAGTAAACGGCCGGTCGGTCGATTAGAATTGTATACAGAATAGCCCGATAGGTCGATTTAAATTTTGGAGTAAAATTCTAAACAAAGAAACAAATTAACATAAATACTGATTGAGGATTTATTTGTTCGTAAATAAACACAACCTATATTAAAATTAGTGCAAGCCAACGTATGTCTGATAAGAATTGTATCAATTTTATCTACAACAAACATGTTGGGCTATTTAAATTTTAGTCGGGCTATCATCCATTCTATTTGAATAGCCCCAAGGGCTATAGTCGAAAAATAACGCGCAGACTGTAAAGGCAACCGTTATATATCGTTTGTATGCTTAGACTTTTGAAGAATTTCATATATTAAACGCTTAAATATATCTTGCATTACGTATTTAAGTTATATTATGTTCTTTTGTAATACAGTATTTCAGTATAGTATAGTATAGTATAGTATAGTATAGTATAGTATAGTATAGTATAGTATAGTAAAGTAGTATTGTATTGTATTGTATTGTATTGTATTGTATTGTATTGTATTGTATTGTATTGTATTGTATTGTATTATTGTGTATTGTATTGTTTAATACATACGTTTTTTTTAAATACTTCTTTCTTTTTTAAATTAAAGAAAGGAACAAATTATACAGCAAACAATGACACACAACAGCTTAAAATACAAAATGACATTTTTCGCATTAATGTAATATAAAATTAAATAATGTCCTAGAAAGTGCCCTCACAATGGCTCAATACATGTAGCTACTCGTACGTTATTATAACAGTTGGTCTAGCAATAAAAGAATTAAGGCACTTTTCTATTAGTTAGTGAACCAACTCGAGAACAATTTCTCTACCCCCGCATGTAAAGGTTTTTGATATCACAACTAGTATTTTATCAGCATTTGAATGTTTGCAGAAGTAATTTAATTAGTCTCGTATTTAGCGTTTTATACGACCGTATACCGTGATTTATCCGATGACCTTTACAGAACTTAAAAGTAGTAGTTGTCACTCTTTATACTGGCGTTTAATAAATAACGGGGCTAGTTAGAAAACATCACATCTTTACGTTAAGTCCCACCTAAATCATCGTTTTTTGTGTTAGGTTATGTAACGTTTGACTGATCGATATAACTAAAATAGTCTTCTTAATTGATATATCAGACCATTTTCTACTTTTAGTTCAAGGCCAAAACAGAATGACTTTGATGCGAATCATCACAGTTGACCGAAAATGCGTGGCAAACAACTGGTGAAACACACTAATCAATTGACTGCACAGTGACAGAGAGATGTCTATATTGAACTTGCAAATGTTAACAACACATTCAATTACATAACACATGTCGAAGGTTTATTTAAAATTATGATAATGGTCACTGAAGGTAAACAATAAAACAACATGAACAGATATAACAATGTGTGCCAATTTTGACCCGTGACAATAAGTCACGGCTGTTCCACCAAACCGCCACATTTAGTGATCCCTTAACTTATTATTACACATAAAAACACTAACAATGCATGGAACAAGACTGACACAATGAAAATGCTTTAGAAATGTTCGTCCACCAGAGACGGAAATTCGAACGTTTTATTAAGAATGGACCGTTCCGCAACTGTCAATCATGATCTTTTATAACAGTACATTTTCAATTTTTATCCAATAGTTTAGGATTATATTGTCAGGTGACAATATGACCTAGAAAACACAAAAGAAAGACCCCTTCACAAGCCTTCACAAGATCAAAGCAAATCTACCGCTTTGGGCGGAGTTAAAAAATTTGCGGAACGGTGCATTGTATTAAGAAGTGCAAGTTACAAACCCCTGTAAAGAAAGTCTTGGTTATAAACTACCATATACTATTTAAACAAGATGCATCCACTGGATATAACAGATGCAATTAAATATGAAACTGATGAAAGGGAAAGCCCTCAAGAAGCATAGCCTGCACGAGAAAACAGCAGATGAAAACCAAAATAAATAACAGAAATTTGTTCAGATTTAACACGTTATCTTAAATATGTGTATACAATAGAATGATCATATAGATCTCATAAAATGATTTGATTAATGAACATGAAATAAAAAATTAATGATGAAATAATCAAATACACCCGCGAAATAAAAGTAGTCCCATGTTTAATAACGCTGCCAAATATATATGCTTGAATAAGGGAGATCAATGCTACAAATATATCAAATTGTGACTCCTTCCGTTTTCTTTCTTGATTAAGCAAAACCTAGTGTACACATTCTAACGTAAGCTGCTTACGTATACATACTAACTTCCCAAATGAACATAACGTGAAACATCAGTATATTTACAGTTATTTTATATTACAATATATATTTCCTTCCCGTTGTCTCGGTAGTGGCTTAATACAATGAAAAGCGTCTAAAATAAAATATATACCGAATGTCTATAATATTATATCAAAAACATGTAAACAACAACTTTGAAATAACATCTAAAAGTGACAGTGTGCTCTGTTACTTTGCTGGTAAGTTTTCATAATATAATCAAAACAATTGACGGCTTTTCATCAACTTTGTCCATAGATTCAATAATATAAATCCGATTATTTAAGCACATATTTTCATGTATTGTAAATCTGGTTGTGAATTTAATCATGATCAGTATTAGGTTGTTTACAGATGCCAACGTTATAATTAATAAGCAGATCTTTGGCAAATGTCTTCTGATTTCTAACCTACAATATTAAATAACCATTCTTGTCCTTCTCTAACTCTAAGTTCCCGCTAAGTTGATGCGGAAGTGTTGCATAAGAATACGTTTCACGACCACATTTCCTGCAAGAGTTATCACTCAATGCGTAGGAATATGCCCCGATTGTGTAATTCACGTACTTGTGTAGATTTGTACTATTTGCACTCGACTCAGAGTCCAGACTCGGACGCATTTGGTTCTGATCGGTTGTCGACTTGTTTAAATCACCCAGATGATCGTAAGTTGGGTCTCTGTCATGTAAAGATTTTCTGTTCTCAGCGTCATTGTTTTCTTGACACAAATGACAATATGTGTCCTCTGTGTAACTCTTGTCATAGGCTGCGTCTCTTTGGCTTCGTGCTGTATATTGTGATTCTATTTGGGTCCCGTTTGTGTCTTGAAGATGGTTGTATGTCGGGTTCTTCTCATTGTTGGCACTGTCTTCAACATAGTGTTTGCTTTGTTCTGAGTCTTGCGTTGAAGAATGAGAGTATGTGTAATAAAGCTTGGTCATCTCAGAACCGGGTATGTGGGAATACGTTGCATCAATCTCTCTTGCCGTTGTTGGGCCATTGTTTAAGTGACTGTATACATGTTCTGTGTCTGGGCTGTCTTTTAAATTGTTAACTGATGAGCTGTTGAGTTCTTCATAGTGTTCGGCGCTATGTTCATGTCCAACAATATTTGTAGGTAGATCTATTCGTTCATCTCCTTTCTCATAGGCTGTATTATCAATATTTCTACACCGTGTATTATTCTGAGTTGCAGCTTGTTTTTGTTTTGATTTCACAAGATGTTTCCTAGAAAAACAAATTCTTCAAAATATTTGTTTTAGGTGATATTGAAAATATCTCGCTAGGTTATAGAACATACGTCAATTTAGACAGGAACGTATGAAAAATTCACATTCAATTTACTATCTGCCTTATACTTTTATAAATAAAATTTCAATTTAAAAAAAACAATCCTCGCCTATATGTGTTTGCAAAAAGAAGCAATGTAATCATTTACAGACCATTAACCTCTTATATTTTGCACGTCGCTGATATAATGTGGAAGGGATATTAAATGGGTTTAAAGAAATATTTGTCTAGACAAACACACGTATGCATAGTCAACTCTTACATACGTTTATAAGTGTCTTCAAAAAAGCATGATTAATATAATTTCTACCTCACCTTATCAAACATATGAGTAGTATAATACAAAGCAGTACGGCCACTCCACCGACAGATCCACCAATGATTGCACTAACCGGAAGCGAGCCCTCGTCTACAATGAATACAAAGTGTTTTCTTGTTTCGCGTGTTGGATTTGTATTTTTAATTTGTGAGGGCCATTGTGTCATTGTGCCATACAGCTTGACTTTATCAACTTTGTCTATAACATATGTTAATTGGATAGCTTTTAAATCTATATTTTTATGTTGATTATAGTTCGTATTCGATACTGATATTCAGTAACTATAGGAATTTGTTAAATACCATGATATGAACACAATAGTTGTTTACTTGTATGTGTAGCGTTTCCATCACTGAAAGGATAACGAGTCGTTGGTCCAATAACACGTGTTGTCGGTAACAATACAGTGATTGTCGGTGACGATACCAAAAACGTTGTTGATGTTACTGTTATAATGGTTGTCTTTGGTTTTGTTTCTGCCGTTGTGGCTGGTGTCGTGCCTATCGTTGTGGTTTTTACAGTGGACACATTTGTTGTGCGTCTTGTCGTTGGTGCTGCTGTTAGTCGAACTATTATATTAAAACAGACATACACTGAAAAGGCATACTAATGTTGATATGCGATATAATGCGAACAAAACAATATAGAGATATTTATCATTAAAAACAATATTCCGCCACTGAACACTGTGTACAATGTTAAAATTAAAGGGACTGTGAAGCTGATTAACTAGCAAAAATATGTTTTGTTGTAAATTCGCCGTCGTACTGTCATATTCATTTCATTGAATCCATCCGATACGAAAGTTGTGTCAGTATAATTATCAAAATGTTTACCCTGACATCAATAGCTTAATAATAGTTGGAATACATTTGATACATTAAACTTTTAATGGTGTTAAAAAAACATACAATAAGCTACACAAATACGCAGTTGTAAGTTTATAGCGTGTCACTGACAATAATAGAAGGATATTACCATTACACCTGATCCCTGTGTATCTTGAATTACAGACGCAGCGTGAAGTTCCGCCTGAACATTCACAATGACCATGTTGACATGCTACAATAAAACATTCATAGGCAATTAAATACCTATACGACACTTAATTCCATTAATATATGTACCTAGGTATTTAAATAAAAGCTATACTCGTGTCTGTGTAACTTGATATAATACATGTTTATATGCAGATATTGTTATTACATTTGACTTTGTGAATATAAATTGTCTCAGTAAATAATACATGTTGTTTTGTACCGTACCGTACATGCATTGTTTGCCAGGACTAATCGCTAAAATGTATGAAAATGAAATGTAGCTTACACTGTGTAGGACAACGGCACCAGTTGAACGTTTTGACGGTACCTGTAAAGATGGAAGTCTAAAGTCATTATACCAAAATACATGTATACTTATAGAAAAAAGAAACTGGTCATGCATGTTTCACGTACTATTTTTCAAATGAATGAACCTTTTCAAACCAAACATTTACATTAAGCACAGAACAAGTCTAGCAACACTTTGCTTGTTATAACGCGTTCCGCATAAACGGCTACCAGCTATTGCGTCTTAGTTTTAAATAAAGTTTTGCACGGCACGTTATGCGCGTGTTTATAGCACTAAGTAAACATTGATTGTTTTGTACACTGTCTTTTTGTGATTGTTTTTAATTCACATTAAATCCAGTACTTTAACTACAATAAGAACACTAGAACTAAATGAATTTACGTCTATCAGGGAGCCATTGCTTCTTCTGTCATAACGTTTGGTTTCTGGCGTAAATCTTACGTTTTTTTAACTACATTTCATCGGCGGCCTTATTGAATGGTTTCAAAGAACCGAGTATCGTCAGAAACAAAACTCAGTAAACATAACAAAACATACTCCTGCTAGAACGCACGGTGTTTTCAAGACGGTATTAAGTAGTGGGTATATATTAATACTACTTAGTATTGAATATATATTAGCAAGTCTTATTGAAACGTGTCAAGGATAGTCGCGCATGCGCAATGTGAAGTAA